>Ga0209092_10001471_pt1 | contig 22880 bp, 13 predicted proteins | sample FraStrMetagenome_FD_187446 | JGI IMG/M metagenome (GOLD analysis project Ga0209092, IMG submission 187446) | Marine eukaryotic phytoplankton communities from Arctic Ocean - Fram Strait ARC3M Metagenome (SPAdes) (version 2) | ecosystem: Environmental > Aquatic > Marine > Oceanic | place: Fram... | reverse complement strand
TGCGTTAAGTAATTTGAATATTGATTTAAATTACTCTAAAGTCGAGGCAAACCCCTTATGTCCTATATATAGGACTTAAAGGATTACTTATAGTCGATATATGACGTAATCTCCGTTACAGCCAATCAAAATGGGCTAAAGTTTTCAACAACCAATCAAAGCACGTTTCTTATGTCCTATATAGGACATAAACTTTCAGGGCTTAAAGAGTGAAAGTAGAAGTTAATAAAATAGAAGCATATACCCGGTACAGTAAAAAAATAAATAAATAAAAAATATCGTATGCATGTCTTTTGAAACGCTCGTACCGGTAATTCCTTTTTGCATAATTTCGATAGAAGAATGTACTAATCTATTCCGTGAACGAGAGAAGTAGTAAATCCTAGAGGTGGTATTGAGCGATAAGACAACATTGAAAGTAAGTTCTTTCAGAAAGATAAGACAAATATCAGGAAATATGCGGACTTCAAAAGGGGGAGTTCGGTAGTTGACGAAGAGAAAGTGATATGAGGAATGATTTACGGTAGAAGATATTAGTAATAAGTTATTAAATCATTTACTGACCACTAATATAAAGGTGGGTATATATAGGTCCTAAAATATGCAAGCATATGAAATCAATCCTTCATTAAGATAGCACGTTGTATAAACACAAGAATAATCATCGCTTTAGTTTAACTATTTAGATTTGGAGGATACCAATGCATTCAAGAAAAGGGTATACTTTTTGTAAACTGCGTTCGCATTTTTGATTAAAAACTTCTCCATCTCCACATCCATCTCCACTGTTTTAACGCTTATTATGAGTTCCCATTCGCTTCTTTCCCGTATTCATCCATTTTACCAAATGCACAGATTTGCGCTGATCACCCTCTCCGGCACCACCATGCCATTGTTTGCGACCCTCTTTAGTCGCCTTTGTTGCCTTCTCTAACATATCCTTATCGCGGAGGCCCATTTGAGATGGTTCCCTAGGCTTTGAATGACCTCTAATAACACTTGCTTCTCTCCGTACTTTCTCTTTCTTTTCCTGTCGCAATTTCTTCCTCTGAGATTTGCTTAAAGCTTCGACGTCGGTCGTGTCCATTTCTTCGTCACTAACATTCGCAGACTTTCGTGTTATAGATCGATCTCGCTTTCTCCCACGATCCATTGTCCTCCCACGCTCGATCATTTTAGAAGTGTCAATTCCATACTGATCCAGCTTTTTCTTGATTTCCTCCGAGGACCGCACGCTAGGAGTATGCTTATCTTTTGCACGTCCACGCGCAGTACGGGGAAGTGTGGATTTGTTTGTTTTCGCCATACCACGAATGATATCACGTTTTTCACGAATTGCGCCTACTAGAGCTTCTTCGTCGCTATCCAAATCCGAGTCGTCACGTCCCATAGCCGCTGATTCTGCTTCAGCGATAAGCTGCTCTTCCTCTTCCTCGAGAGCAACAAGTTTGGCCTCGATATCAGGATCTACAAAATCTGAGATATTTTTCCCATCCATTATCTCTGGGATCGAATCAAATTTCCATTCATCGTCCTCTAAATCATATTGTTCACGATAATCTGGAGCCCAAACTCCTGGCCCACCATTTTCCCACATGAGGTCCCTAGCAAGTCTACGTTCGCTAGAATTCTTCATGTCAAAGTCGCCATCACCTACCGTGTCCTTCGTTGGGGCATATCTATTAAACAAAACTCATGAGAAAAAAATCATGTCAACAAGTAATCAGACGCTGAGATTGATACTCACCCAGTCGTGGACCGTTTTGGTTCATGGTTATTAGATCGATAAGTTCCATCTACCTGGGAATCAAGAACAGATTTAGGAATATTAATTTCTCTGACAACGTCATCTCTTGGGGCAGGAGTGAATACTTGAAGACGGTTAAGGATATGTTCAACTCTACTTCCCGACACACGGGAGTCCACACGAGCAGCAAGAAGCTTATCACATGCTGTAGCTTTGACCAGAGAAACTCCTTCTTCTGATACGTTCGACATTTCGATTAAATTTGTATTATTTTCGACAAGTTCCTCAATCAAGTTTTTCTTGTCAGCATCAAGCGTGTTCCAAGGTTGTTGATCTATTTTGTTTACTACGATAAGAAGTTGTTTATTTACAAAGAGCGGCTGAATACTCTTAAAAAGGCTTACTTGCTGCTCGATTGTGTACCCGCACTGCTCGCTGATGTCGATAAAAAACAGCACTGAGCATGTTAAATGGGCCAATGCAGTAATTGCTTGCATTTCAATAGTATTTCGTTCTTCTAGTGGATGATCCAAAATACCAGGCGTGTCAATAACTTGCCAACGGAGATACCTATAATCAGTGTGACCAACAAACAAACTCTTCGTCGTAAACGCGTACGGTTGAACATCCACGTTCGCTCGCGTGATCTTGTTCATAAAGCTACTTTTTCCAACGTTGGGAAGACCAGTAAGTAGCAGGGTACGAGTATTTGGATCTAAGGATGGCAGACGCCCCAAGTGCTTCCTCACTTCCTCTAGATATGACAGCGCACTCTTCTGTCGTTTGAGTACCGTGCACATACGCCCAAGAGCCGCTCGTTTCAAACATTTGCATCGATACGCACTATCACCGTATTTGATCATTCTCACCATATCTCTTGCAATGGAATCACATAAATTTTTTGCCACATTGATTTGACCCAACGCCAATTTGTAATGGTCGCGATCGTATAATGTATTACAAAGATCGGCATAAAAGGGATGAATATCATTCAACCGCGGAAACGTCTGAAGGATTGCCCCAAGCTTCTCACTAATAGTCTGCTGAGTAAATTTAACTTTCCGCATATAAAAGTTACGAATACGCGTGATCTTGTAGCCAGGATGGACTACCGTTGGCGTTCGGCGTTGTGTACGAGTAAGGACAATATCTACCAGATCACCCGAGGTCGGAATAGGAGGGATTTGCTTGAAGTTGTAAGTTGGCATGATTGAGTATTACTTATGTTTCTGCTGTAATGCCTCAATACAAAGTCGATTGTTGCCTTTTAAATGAAATTGGAGTTCGAACCTTTCGTCGCAACTAAAGAGTGTTTCAATTTACTTCGATGCAATAAATATTTGAAAAGAAAGGATTGGATATTGTGTTACGGAAAGGTTTTTCGCCACGCCCTACAATTTTTCTATGAAAAAAACAAAACACAAAAAGAGAGGATAGAAGAAATGAATGGCCATGTAAATGCGAAGTTTCAAAACTCAAACATAGGAGCGTCTTACGTCGTACGAGCTGTCGTCGTACCAGCACGAGTGCGAGGTCAGATTCGCATCGTAATTTATTTTTTTTTGAGATTTTTATTGATGGTAGCACAGATCTTCAGGGTTACTGGCGGACGGACGGATACATGTGCCGGATGACAGAATGACAGCATCAGTCTTCTACGAACTACGAATTACTAATTTATCCTCGTTGTTGGGACACGCGGACGCGGATCCTTGAAAATACGCGTAAAATCAACAACCACACAAACAAAGTCGAGATTTCTTTTCACGCCCGTGAAAGATGATACATTGTATTACTCTAGTCGATCGGCACTTAGACAACTCTCATCAGCAACATTTACATTCCATTGTTCTATAAATTTTTATTTTAAGACCACTATGACATCCGCACTGCAAGAGCTTCAAAGTTACATTGGAGAAGTGTTATCTACGACAGCAAGTAAGCTAGCTGATGCAGAAGACTTGATATTTGGCGTTTCCTCTTCTGCAGAGTCTTCAGCAGAGACGACGACAGACGACCACGAAGATTATTACAACTCAAATGGAGATGAATCTTTTGAGGATGATTTTTTTAATCCTCTTGATGGGATAAAGGAGTCAATCAAACAAGATGTTTTTTCGCAACATGTTGGTCCCAAGAATTTTTTCGAGCATATTGCGGCTTTTACCTCTGCTGTTAATTGGACGGAACCTTTTATATTGGCCATATTAATGTTTCATGTAATTATTATTGCAAGTACAATATGGGCAAGATACAACAAGAATATGGTAGGGCAAATGACCATCATAGGCTTGATCACTATTTTGGTATATTTTTCTGAGACCCTTAACTTTTGGGGTTCGTCAAACTGGGAAGAATTTGCAACGCAGAACTATTTTGACCCTCATGGCTTTTTCATGGTTACAATGGTAGGAACACCACTGCTTCTTGTTTTTATTGGAATTATGTTTTCTTTTACACGCGAAGCTAGATCACTGCTGACAGAGTTACAGACATTGAAATTAAAGGAAAAAGTTAAACAGTCAAGAAAGAAGAAAAGCGAGTAATTGAAATATGAAGTAATCATAATAATATCAAACTTCTGCTCTAAATAACAATTTGTTTACCTGAAGAACAACCTAAATTTTGCGTCAGTATGCAATTATTCGAAAGCGTGCTAATTCATCACCTTCAAAAGAAACAATCACATTGAATCATCACATGTTTTCGTTTCCCCACTAGATGTAAATATTTGAAGGAAAACGAACATCACAGCAGCATTGATGTTTCGAATATGAGAAATCGTTCAAGATAAAGCGATAGGAAAAGGGCAAAAAGAGAACTTCGCAAAAGTACGCGTAGCAAGGAAGAATCGAACTTCTGAGCCTTTCAGCCCCAATAGATTTGAAGTCTATTTCCAAAACCATTCAGAATCATGCACGCCTTCTCCTTTGGACAGCAATTACTGTTTATATATGTATTAAATAAAAATTTTGCCCATCCAAACAGAAATACAACATATTTTTTTGGTTTCTCTAGAAACTTTCGATTACCGCATTGATCAAACTGTGATTATTATAGTTATCGAAATAATATTTTGAGATGTGAACAACTGATTCCACTATTTTAGGTTTACTCGGCTTGTGCAGCACGCTTGGCCTTATGCTTGGCGATACTCTTACCCGTTCCGCGAACCTTCAAGCCCTTATTCTTCGCCTCCTTCATAGCCTTTCTACTAGAATCTTTAATCTCGACAAGTCCGTTTCGAGCAAGACGGTGCTTGGGCTCGAATTTTTGAATACTCTCCTCGGAATCGTAAATTAAGCAGAAACCAGTAGTCTTTCCTCCTCCGAACGCAGTGCGGAAACCGAAAAGAACAACAAGCTTTGCGTCAGCCTTGTACATTCCAGCAATAACATCCTGCAATTCAGCACGAGGCACATTGGGTCTGCCAGGATGCAAGATGTCAATAATCATCTGTGGATAACGTAAAACAAGTTATTAGTTATAATGCGAACTTATCGTTAAAGTAAATATTAAACACATCAAAGGCATTCTTCTTTCGATACATACCTGCCTTCTCGCAAGGAGAGGGTTGCGAATAAATTTACGAGTCTTAATAACTACAGCTCCGCTCATCTTGTTTGGTTGTTTGACAATCTACTTTACCGTCGTTGGCTGTGTCGCTTGAAGAGAGATGCGTGATGGTGAGGGTCGAAAAACTTTACCGCATGAGCAAGTAAGCGGTAACTACTAAAGCATTGGACCTGATATCTATTTTACCACCGTCGATGATTTTGAAAACATCATAATGATCATGATATGAACGAGTCGCGCGTCGCGCAGAACTGCGTCAAAATTAGTTTATACGAGAGTAGGAAGTAGGAATGCTTGAAACACATTAAAGAACATGATAATACAAATTCGAAACGAAAAACGACGTCCAGTTTTTCAAGAGATCGTCGCCAACTTTGCCAAGGGTTTTAAGGAATATATCACATATCAAGGTAGAAGATTTACACGTTAATCTAGGTCTGATTTCGAACTTGTACTTTCTCGCGTGGGTACTAATGACGGCAAACACCGGTCACCGTTGTTTCATTTCAAACTAAAACGCATGATAAATACCGATTTTACAGAAGGGCTAGCTCATCATAGCCAATGCAATTGAAGGAAAATAAACTGAAATCATTTTTCTTGAAATGATAAAACGAAGTCTTGAGATGACTTCGTTTTTGGGTTGGTTTATAAAGGTCATGACAATTCTATAGATCTTTTGCTGAATAGATGAAATGCCGCTACTAGTGACATGAATATATCTCTGATCTTACTCTTAGAATCTTACTCGTAGGAGCGACCCGCTGGTTATGTCATGATGCAAATATTCTACGATTTTTTCGCTTTGTCGAATTCAGCAACATTTGAACATCGAAAAGAAGTCTTTTTGCTTTTGTAATCGCAACTAATTTTTTCGGGATCGCACACTGAGAGATAGCGTTAGATGTCCCTCTCTTCTAGAAAGTTTGAGCTTTATTGGTGTAACTATCGAAAACGCTTTCAACAATACGGTAGATGACTTGGAACGAGAAACCAGAAAAATTAGGTTGCGAGTTGTTGCTTCGTAAGTATCCAGATACGTATTTCTACTAGTTTATGTTACGTTTACAGACTATCCAATCCGGCATGAAAACTAAAGTGCTCCCTAAAATTAATTTTGGGTATGCATATCGTGTATCAACTGGTAACATAATAAAATGCAAGTACTTGTACTTTTTTTGATTCAAAACATTCCATCAAAAAAAAAAGAATTATATGACTCGAGAACAATAAACAAACTTAGAATGTAAACATTAAAGCTATTGCTTCAACTTATACAGGCAACGGACAAATCATCTATTTCGAGGGCGTACACTGCGTGAGGCAGGCGTAGATGCTCCGTGCTTCTGACTGGATTTCCCCGTCATTGGTCTAGCTTGCGAACCAGTTGTTCGTGCAGTGGATCGAGCGGCAGGACGTCGAATGGAAGATGTTCCAGGTTTCCTTCCTGTGGTGCTTGTGAGCCGTCCAGAAGAGCTTCCACTGGTTGAATTGGACGATATTGACATGTCATCGTTGGTCTCGTTCGACACATCAACCGACAATGATTTCTTCGCCTTTCCAAGTTCACATTGATTGACTTGCTTGGCAAAGCGTAAACTAGACAAACTTTCACTGTAGCTTGCGAAAGTGGGAGATAAATTAACCATCATCAAGGTTTTGCCGTTGCCACTGAAACTAGGCTGCAGTAAATATGTCAGTTTGCTATTTCGGAAGGGAATATGTGCTGCTTTTTTCCCTATCGCAGCAAAGACGCCAGTCAAACTTGACAATGACTTGTTAATTGCAGCCGTTTCTTTGGCCATTGCTCCAGTCGCTCCAGAACGATCCAATCTCTCACTTCCAGCTAAATCTACCAAATTAAGAGTTCCCTTTATTCTTTGCTTTAAACCAGAGTGGACGGCCTTCAAATGTAACGTAAAAACTGAATGCGATCTGCTACTTGTCTGATTCATTCCCGTTGCACCGACAGAACGGTATTTCGCTGCAGTTTCCATTACTCGATTGATGGCAACAACGTCGCTTGGATCTAAAGGCATCCGGTTGAGATTCGTTACCGATCGCTCCCCAGTTTTACTATCAACTTTTATATCGTAAGAAGTATTTTCAGTGGCATCATCCCTCAGTAAATCTCGAATGGTCTCATTGTAGATCTCCAACATGCTTACTTCCATTTCGTATTGCCAACCTTCTTGCTCCAAGCCCCTCTTACAAATTCCAACCTGCTCCATCGCTCGCGGTATAATTCCTTTTAATTCGGCGCTTCGCAGTCCCTGCATTGTATGTGTCTTTCCAGAACCAGTTTGGCCATAACTAAAGAGCGTTACATGAAATCCGTCTAGAGCCGACTGCACAAACTCAGAAACCTCTGCAAACACATTCGCTTGGGTACTGACTGCTGGAAATACTCGATCGAATTTGAAGGTATGTTGCCCATCACCTCCTTCGTTAACCTAATATAACGAAAATTAGATTAACAGAAAAACAAATTAAAGAAATGTCACAACTGTATTTTTCACACTTACAATAGTCATGCATGACTCGTCACGACATGCAATACTTGGTGTTGCGTCGTCAGTCACATTATCAATAGGTAAGAATGGACGTACTCTAGCAAAAACACGAACATTGCCGCGTAACTCTTGTATTGTGTTATGTAGCCTGACAAGTTATTAAGAACAGTCAGCCATTGTGTATTTGCTTGGGACTGATGAAAAAGATATTTACAAGCTAACCTTACCTTCTTCGCAATGCCTCACCCTCGCGAGCTTTTGCCTTTATTTCATCAATCTGGAGTTTGAGGGCAGACTCGTTTTCTAACGCTCTTGACTTGTTCATTTTCAATTGATCTTTTAAAAGAGCAACCTCACCATGAAGATGCGCATTTTCTTCTATGATATTACCTTCCGTCCTATTGCGTTCATTCAAAGAAGCCTTCAACATGTTACACTCTTCCTCGAACATAGTAAGTTTTTCGCGCTGAGCAGCTATTTCTTCATCTTTAGAACGAAGTTCAACCTCTCTTGCCTCTAATTCATCTTGTAAACTCAAAATTTCCTCTTCAAACTGAACCTTGAATTTGGCTTCTTTCACAGCATGCTCTTTCGCCATTGCAACCATTGAGGCACTCATGGAAATACGCTCGTTTCGTTCCATATCTTCATTTCTTTCTGATTTCGCACGTAATTCTTTTTCTAACTGAAGTTGTCCGCTATATGCGCTCATGTTACTCCTCAATTGCACAACTTCATTTTGCAACGCCTTCAACTCTGCATCATGACTTTCTCTCTTTTCATCCTCCGCTGCTAGAGATTCTTTCAGTGCTCGATACTCAAATTTCATCATCATATATTTTTCTTCGGATTCTTTTTTCTCCTTAAAATCATTTGTCTCCTTTTCAGACGCGTGGCGTTGCATGTCCTTAACCATTTCCATCATTCTACTCAAATCCTCATCTTTCTTTTGCACCATTTCCATCGCTGCGTCACGCTGAGCAGCAATCTTTTCCATCTTCGCATTATTTCCAAACTGTTTCGTTTCCAACTCGCCAGTAAGAATATCTACCTGATTTTGTAGTTCTACAATTTTTGCATGCATCTTTCGCTTCTGTTTGCGATGTTTTTTCTGCGCTTTCTTCGATGCTGTATATCCAGTATTTAACGTATCATCTGCGGTTAGCAAACTCATGGAATCAGAAAGATCATCTTTTGCATCCTCAAAAGTATCAACACTGGGTACTACATGCGGCAGTCCACTGACAGGCGTCGGATCACTATTCACGTAAGACGACGAAGAAGAAGAGTGAACTTGTGTCCTAATCTGCTGATGTGCCCTTTGGTTTTCTCCCTCATACCGATGGTTTCTCTGATAATTGCGATTTCCTCTCCCTCTCGTTCCAGGGCGACCCATTCCGCCACGTCCACTGCCACTGTCATTTTCTCGACTGCTTCCTCTAGAACTGTGGCGTTTTGCATACTGTTCGCGAGCTTCAGCACGCCGACGGGCTTGTTGTTCGTGAAGGGAAATAGTCGGAGGGATGTGATGACGACGATTACCTCTATTTGTCGTTGTCATGATTTCGTGTGATTTTCTGAATGTTTTGTTCTTGCTTGTATACTTCGTGAGAATCCAACATAATTTTTTGTGACAGTCATGAATGTTTAACCCCAAAAAACGTTTCAAGTCGTGTGAATGTACGAATGCCAACAGCAACAGCTACAATCGTACGAGAAATGAATGGTGTGAGGTGTGAGGTGTGAGGTATTTTGAAATGACTAAGAATTTCAAATTCGAGAGCGAGCATGTGCCAAGAGGCGCAAGTATGACTTCGACTCCTTTATGTATTTGCGTCATCACATATTGATTTAGATGAAGAAAACAGTTTTGAAATAATCTGTCGGTTTAACGTAATGTCATGTGTATATTAGGACGTGTACCGGTATTTTGCAAAACTGATTATTTTGATTGTGTATTAATATTTTAACACAACAACTTTACAACTTACAACACACACACGCACACACACACACACACACACACACACAAATAAATATACAAAAGAAGATGTTGACAAAAAATAAGTACCGGTAGTTGAAAAAAAATTTATTCAAAACCCACGTTTTGAAAAAAATATTTTACATGTATATTTTGATATAGTATTAGTCTATTTGCATTTATCTGTATGCGACTTTGCATAGACGATTGCTTTAAAAGCTTTGAAAACAATATTATTTCCACTTGTATATGTCTTTCTTATTCGTTGGTCTGTGTGAATTCTGCGACTTTAGAATTAAAGTCACTTCATTTGGTTTCATTCATCGATAGACCTTTATATCTATCTCTCCGTGACGGTTTTTTTTTGTTGAGCAAAATACGCAATGTCTTGGTCCCAAGTCCCAAGACGGTACGGAGGCGAGGATCACGGATCAAGGATGAAGGATTAAGGATGCCAAAGCCAAGCATGCATTGCTTCCGTTCGTTGTATGTGCTCTTAAATACGTGTTTTCGATTAACATGAAACGCTGTCGATTTATCGGTTTACAAAAAGTAATTTAGTGAACTTGCGAATTGTACTGATACATGTACATACGTGCGTGTACATGTACATGTAGATCTAAACTGTAATGCAAACTGCGTGTGATATGGGCAAATGCACATAGGGTTGAGTAATCCCTGCATTGCAAACAACGTTGACGTCGTGGGTATATCAAGACTTGGTATAAAAATTCTCTTTTCTTTGAGGAATGACGATCATCACAAGAGGGTAATCGATTTACGTCTAACGCCTTTTACTGCTTCATAACATCCAACTTTTAAGTTCGAATTCAATTCATCAATTCGAAATAAATAGTAAAATATGTGGAGGTATTTTCAGTTGGTTTTGGTTTCACTCGCGCTTTTCGTCGGAACGTGCTCCTCTTTCGTTGTTCTTCCGTCTGTAACATCCCACCTCTCAAACGTTGACGCACGTCCGAAACTTGCCCCTTATTCAGCCGGAATAAATATTCATCGGGGATCGTCTCCCACGGGTTTGAATGCGTTTGTGGACACTGTGGCTACGTTTTACAAAACAAAGCCGTACTTGGCTGCTTTTTTTACATGTGGCATAAAAGCATCGGCTGCCGATGCAATCGCTCAGAGAATAGAGATAAGTAAAAAGACACAAGAAAAAGCAAACTTAAGGAGAAACGCAGCCTATATACTTTATGGAGGGTGCTATCAGGGTAAGAATACAAGCGTTGCACGTTTTTAGTCTTCTGTATGTTACTTACATGTCATAAGGTATTTTTCAAGAGTACTTGTACAATCATATTTTTCCTCTTCTCTTCGGGGTTGGTACCGATGTTCTTACTGTTTTTAACAAGGTTGCGTTTGATATGTTTGTATTGATGCCGTTTCTTTGCCTTCCTTTTTCTTATCTTTCGAAAAGCGCTATCTTTGGATACTCTCCAATTGAAGCTATTCGGCGATACACTGGAGATGTTCGTCTTCGAGGACTTCTCAAGAAATGTTGGAGTATATGGATACCAGTTCAGTGCATGACGTTTTCAATTGTTCCAGAGTTTCTCCGAATTTCATTCATTGCATTTGTTTCGTTTTTCTGGCTCATTATTTTATCGAAGGTTTCTGCCAAAGGAGAAATGGATACAGTGAATGAAGATGACACTGCTCCTAAATTATGCTCATTGCAAAATTCTTCTGATTTGTGCATGCAAAGCAATCCACACTAATTCTTTTACCGTTTCTTTAAGAAATTTGTTTAGCTACTTTATTAAAAATAGATCTTCTCAATACAATTTACTTTTCTTCTGTTCACAAAATATTTCTGAAGAGTTGACACCGCAAGTACGTAAGAACAAGGTCGTCGCACAGTTTCATTTTCGAATGTGCATACGTGATTTGGTGAAAGTAGTGATAACTAATGAACTCTCAGAAGATGCTAAATATTTTCGTCAGGTATGTTACTTGCATTGGTAGGACCTACTGGCATAAAACCGCTCTGTTGATCAAACCCCGAGTATGCAAAAGTAACTGGCACTTCGCTGTTGTGTTATTTCTCTCATACATTATCTGAGCTTAATACCGTGCAGCACTGGAGTCGTTGCAAAATCATATCCCTGACCATTGCGAACATAGATATCTTAATAAACACCTTCCTCAAGTGTTCTAGGGACCTACAACTATTTCTTCATCAAGTTTTCAAATGCCAAGAGGGAAATAGGGACACAACGGAAAATTTGGAAATAATCCAAATACATTTATTGTTATCATATTGATAATACTTTTCTTATTTCTCTCAAAAATTTATCCGTTTTCTAATAACTTCTCTCTCTTCTTGCAACAAACAAGTACCTCGAACATTCTAATAAATGTATGAGTAAATTGTTTTGGGAAGTATCGATGTCATCATGCACAATGTACACCCAACACAAATACCCGATACAAATGTACGATGTACGATATCTCGATAGGCTCGGTTTAGGTTATCAAGAAGGAGAGACAAAAGATTCTTCGCTGGGGTTTCGCGTTTCGCAACAAAACGACAAAGAATGTTTTTGCTCTTGAGAACATAAAAGATTTTTCATTTAACGTCCTCCCTCTTTAAGAGAAATTTTCAGGTTCTCTTCGAATCACACATATTGTATCACATCATAGATATATTTACTCTTGTGCCCTCCTCACTCACTCTCTCTCTCTCTCTCTCTCTCTCTCTCTCTCTCTCACTCTCTCCTCTTTCTCTCTCTCATTGCAACACTATCAATTTCACAAACGAGTGAGGGAAGTGGAATTCTCTAGCGATTGACCATGTCAACAAACAGGCGAACTCGCCTCGCAGGCCGAAGGGGATCAGCGACAATTCCGAATGCACCTTCTACTATGACGACGGATAACATGCTGAATACCACCACCGACTTCGAACTGGATGTAGCGAAGAAGATTAAGCAAGGTTTATGTCCTCGGTGTGGAACGCAAACGCATAGGGTAATGCTCGGGGGGTTGAAGAAAGTGCCGCTCGATAACAAGAATGTGAAAAAAGGTCGTTGTTTGAACTGTAACCCAACGTTGCATGGGAAGAGACCATCTGTCATCTCGCCACCGAACGAGGAAGATATAATGCAAAATCATAATCGTCAGCAGCATCCTATTTCTGGCGTTGCTGTGAGGGGAGCTGTGCCAAAATTTGTACGGCCTCCGGGCGATGAATTCACGACGCAAGCATCGCAGTCGAGTATGTCTGAAATGAGCGAGATTACAATGAATACATTTGCTACTACCAAAAGGGATCCTTACAGGCATGCTCGTGTTAATCGTCCTCCTTCTAATCAAAATTTTGAGAGGTACCAAGATCACTTGATGGAAGAGGATGAAGATGATATTCTACCAGCAGACAACTCGGGGCGTACAACAAAGCATGAAAATAAAATTCGTATTGAGGAACCTTTGGAGAACAAACCGTCGAAAGCACTTCCTTTATTTAGTCAAAACAGAAGTCGTGAGCCTAGGGATAGGGCTAGAACCGTACAGCCTGGACCTGAGGTTGCAAGTCCAAATAAATACGATCGCATGAATGAAGGGAAGATTAGGATCGAAGAACCTTTGCGAAGGCCGGATGGGGTGACAAAAACACAAAAGGCGTTGCCTCTATTTGGAGGTCGTAGAGGTAGTACTGTAAATACAAACGCTGAAAGAGTTGAAAGAACGCGTTCTCGTGACATTGGGGAAGACTCGACTGAGTATTCTCCGACGAATACTCAAACAGTGTCTAGGCTACCTCGAGCGAGCATGAGGGCAAACGATGATATTCGAAGAGTTTCACTCATCAAGAAAACTAGCGTAGAAAGTGACACCGAGCCTGGCGATGATGAAGATGAAGATCAGCACGATCTCCGTGGTTCGGGCTCTCAGACTGTGCAACAAAGAAATACAAGGATACCACAGCGAGCACGTACACGTGCTGAAAAACAAGCTAGTAATCGACCGAAAGCTTCTGTGCCTGGTGTTGTGAGAGAAGGTCCGTCTTCAAATAATCGTATTGCTAGGAAAGTAGAAGCTGAAGCACGTAGTAGGCCTACACCAGTGCAAAAGCAAAGCGTTGATACTCGAAGAGCGACTTCTGATGACGAAATTCCTGCGCACCTTTATTCGATAGTGAAGGAATTAAGGACGATGACTGGAGTTCATGAAATCATCGCAGCAATGCACAATAACTACAACGAACCGAAAGTCCAGGAAATTGCTTGCATGAAAATTCGTAATTTATCTGCAGATTCATCGTATGTTAGTGCTATCGATGAGTTGGACGGTATCGAGAAAATTGTGCAAGCGATGGAAGATCATGAATCTTTTGTGAATGTGCAGGAGCAAGGTTGTGCAGTGATTTGGTGTCTTTCTTCACTTAATGACTCGAATAAAGAGTCTATCATGTCTGAAGGCGGAATTCATTGTGTCATTAAAGCTCTCAAAAAATATTCTAGCGAAATGGGCATCGCCCTTTGGGGATGTGGGGCGCTTTTCAGTTTATCTTTCAACAAAGCTAATAAGGTATTTATTGGATCCTCTGGTGGCGTTTCTGAAATAATTGATGCAATGAACGTCCACTCTGGCACCGTCGAGGTCCAAGAAATCGGCACATCAGCATTGTGCTCTTTGTCACAAAGTTGTCATTCAAATGCGGAAGCAATAATTTCTGGTTCCGGCTTAAGCGCTGCATTGACAGGAGTTGAAGTCAATGGATCTCAGTTTTTGGAACGTTCATGTTGCATCTTAATGGCAAATATGTTGGCCTGCAGGATTGGAATCGAAAAGATTGTGACCAAGTCCGCTGTAGATGTTTTGATTAATTCTTTATCGAAATCTAATGATGATTTGGAGTATGTAGCAAGTGTGTTGACAGTATTAGCTACTGCCTCAAATAATCCACAATGTAGCTCTTTTGTTGGCCAATGTCCTTGCGTGGTAGAGGCGATGATGTCAATAATGCTCGAATTCAGTTCAAACGAAACAATACAAGAGAAGGCTGTATGTGTACTTGCCCGGGCAGCATCTGTAGACAGCTCGAGGTTTCATAACTCAAGAGCCGTTTCATTGTTGTTGAAATCGTTCTCTGGTCGTTCATATAGTATGAGCATGTATCTTGATGTTTCGCAAACTTTACTCATTTTAGTATCATCTGACCCAACATTCGTGCAGTCTGTAAAAATGGAAAATGGGGTAAAGACTCTTGTACTAGCGTTGAGAAAGCCGTTATCGGCAAGAGTGCAGGAAAATATATGTGCAATTCTTTCCACCGTTTCTGTCGATGCTGACATAGGGGATGAAATCCTAACTTCTGGAGGTTTGAAAGTTATTTCAAGAATTATGCGAGATAAAGCAAGCAATTTAAATTTAATGATATGGATGTCGTCGCTGCTTTATTCACTATCGTTCAAGGCGCCTGGTACGAAAATTATCATTAGGGAAGGATTGGTTATGGGAATCATCAATACTATGAAAACACATCAGTCAGATAATTTGAGTGTGATTTTACATAACATCTTGTGGAATTTGTCTGTCGACAACTCTGCAGAAGTAGCACCTCTGCTTTGCGATGCGGATGGCATCTCATCTTTACTCAGTGCGTCAATGAGTGAATCTTCAACAGATTTAGTATTATCTTCATGCAATGCACTGTGGGGACTTACGGTGGATTCTGGATTTCGCAGAGAACTCGACATTAATGATGGAATCGACTCTGTCTTAAATATTATCTCTGCGTTCAAAAATAATGAAGAAATTCAAGAAAAATCAATTGGAATTTTAGCAAACATGTGCGTAGATCGTTCAAGTGCTGATAAATTGAAACAGGTGAACGGAATTAGGACGCTAGTTCGAACTGCTAACCATCATATGTATCTACCTAAAATTCAAAGAATAATATGTATAGCATTAAGGAACATCGCGGAGACTAGTGAGTCAAACCGAAGCGCTATTTGTGATGGTGGTGGAATCGCAGTTGTAATAAATGCAATTTTGAATGTACGTGACAGTGCAACAAGAATGGATAGTTGCGCTTGCCTGCGATCATTAGCTGGGTCTACGAATGTAACGGTGAAGTCTCAGATTGTTCAACTTGGTGGTATCGACGCCCTTATGGAAGTCATGGACGAACATCCTACGAATGAAGCACTTCAGAACGAAGCATGTGCTACGATTCCATTATTGAGTGGAGCAGCTGATTTTCAGATCGTTTTGGTACCGCGTTCTAGCGTCGAAAACTAATTTCCATTCATTTTTGAGACTACTTGAGATACTGTTATTTTCGGTCTGTTGTCTCCCGTAATTAGGTTGAATATGTGCGATGAAGAATGTAGTGAAACTTAAATTTAATCTAATCAGTTTTCTTTCCCCCTCTACCCTATCATCACTTATGAGAACTAAAAGACCCGCCTTTGCATGTCAACGCTAACTTCTCTATTGAAATTTGTATTTTTCCCAATACATTAAATTTCTGTCATGCATGTGGGCCGACAGATTATCGCAAGGAAAAAATCGGTCCCGAAAAGACTTATTGAAGCGTCACGGATCACCAATCAAGGTAAAATACAAACTCATAATTTCTCGTTGGGAATGCTTGAGTTGGCACTCATGTAAAGCTGAATCTCTAGAAGTGAGTCATGAAAGGAGACAAGAACTATAGCATCATGACTTTCGAAAATAAATATAAATGATCCTCATCTGCTTGTAATGATTGATAAGGTTACTTTATCTTTTCTTCATAATGATCGAATATTACCTTTGCAGCAAGTCTTATTGAACCATATTTTCTTTTATAGCATGACAAGATATTTGATTTCCATTCGTCAACATCCTTCCTAAATCCGTTTTCTCTTCTCTCAATTTTTACATTTTGGGCACTTCTTAACGCTCTAAACCGTACTTTATCCTCGAAAGCGCCATCATCATCTGTATATCTAGCAGACTCTTTCACTAGATTTATCGCACGTTTTGAAGCATTATTTCGCAGCATGCGAGATGCTTTTCTCTTCAAAGTTGCTCTTGTCGCTTTCCACTCATCTACTAATGGCTCAATTGCTTTCTTGGCAAGCTCGAAATCCGAGATATTTAATCGAGTGAGTTCAAGTATAGCATTTATTTTTTCACGACTCAAATTATTAGTTGACGGCGACACCAAATAAAAGCTGGCAGCCATGTATGCTGCCATCGAATGGAATAAAAATGAAAACGAATGATAGGTAGCTTCTATGACAATAATTAATATCGTACCTTTAAAATTGCGCTGCATTTCCTCTTCCGCGTGCATTTGTTTGGATATATGCATTTTTCTGTTCTTTTCACGATAGTTGTCAAGTAATGACTCTGCATCGTTCGCTATCTTATCGATCTCTTCATCAAAAAGACTTGAAGAACATAATTTAATCGCAAAGGTTCTCATAGTAGACGCCCTAGATTCTATACCACTTTTGCTAGAAAATGATGATTCTACTTCATGTGTCTTCGAAGTCTTGCTGGTTCCAAAATTTTTGACATATTGCTGCACTACTTTTAAAATACTATTAACGTCAGAAGCCCTTTGAAACGAAGCTTTTCTTAAATCTTTGGTATCAATATGAACACCAGTTTCCTCTCTCACTACAATTTCAATACATGCTACGTATACCCAAACACGATATGAATACGACATGGGTGGACATATAAAGTTGAGAAAAATTAACAGAATACTTTCCTTGCTTGAAACCAACAACTTACCTGCAGCTCTTCCATACAAGGTATCTCCAGTTCCAATGCTATGCTGGGGCAACTTTCGAAACATTTCCATCGCCAAAGTCCGGATTTGTTCATGGGGCATATTTACTTTGTTTAAGACACTACCCTGCAACGATCTCAATACTTCATCTACTTCGTAGACACTCATTATGTTAAAAGAAAGGGTTACTTTTTCGTAAAAAAACTCTGATAAGAAGAGCGATATTCCGTTAGTTCGTTTTCGGTGTGGTAGTGTAACTCCTCCGTCCGATGTTATTTTAGAACGTGATATTTGCAACACAGAGTGGGATTTTTTTTTTTAAACTGTATGCTTTTATTTTATTAACTTCTACTCTTGTACCAGGTATAAATTACTAGCTTCACGAAAGAAGCGGCGCTGCTCTGCCGCTCTGGGTTCGAATTTTACCAGTCGACGAGGCTCGATTTGAGTTTCGATCATTCGGCTAAATTATCACTGTAATTTGTAATTTGTACTTCACAATTCACAGTCACAGTCACAGTCACAGTGTCAAGTATAATTTGTAACTCTGCTCGGATCTTCAAATATATTGCGTGACACTAAAAGTCTCGAACTACTCACTCTTCAAAAGTCCAAGACTTGAACCACCTTCACACCGAAATCGATTCGACTGATATTGCAGGGATCCTGGAACCTCTAATGCATCGAAATGTAGCTCTTCAAATGGTATTCTACATTTTACACGCTTACAATTTTAGGATTTTTTCTTACAATACGCTCGGAGCATTATACTCTAATAAAATAGTTCCCTTATCTGAGCACCGGGGTGTTCATACATGTTCGTTCTCTTGTACGAGTCGTCCATCAATGAATTCTCTCTCATCTCTAGGTATTTCTTTCATATATGGCTAGTTTAGAAATATAAGCATCAAATGCGAAGAAGTACGTAATTTCGTAATTTCGTTTCCTTTTTCACATCTCTTCACTACTCGTTACTCGTACATGTCATGTACTTTACGACTTGCAACACGCACAACATGGCGTGAAAGGTGAGACCACACAAACACTGAATGTTTGATACATTTTACGTATCGTGAATATATTTGCATGTTGAAAATTATCATTTGAAAAGAGATTTAGGTACTCTATCCAACTAATTCCGCAGCTCTTCAGGAGGATGCACATTGCTTTCAGAAAAATGGATCAAATTATGGGCACTCGTGGTGCTTTCGAAGAATTATCCGATGCCTTCCCAATATCCTCAGTGATTTATGTCGGTATCCTTTTCATAGTTGGTGGGTTGTTTCTCACTCGGTGGTTTACTAAGCGAAGTCTTGAACGATATTCTAATTTACCAACTGTTTTATGGCGACCACGCTTTGCGAATTATGTTCATGGAAAGATGATGAATGTCGGTTCCAGTATCACAAACATATTGCCGAAGATGAAGCGCATAGGAGAGAAGAAGTACGGGATGTTTGGAACTGTTTATGGGGTGTCTACGAAAGTTGTTCATATTGCTCATCCAGTTCCTGCCCATTTGGTCTTGGGGACTTCACCTATTACTCACGCTCACCAAGATGGCGTAGTAAATAGAAAACAATCTAAGAATGAAAGAGGCTTTCAATTAGGCGCCCTGAAGAGGCCAGCATACAATCACTTTTTCAACTTTAGCGGCCAGGGAGTTTTTACTAGTGATGGCGAAGACTGGCATCGAAAACGATCTTCTGTCATTCATTCCTTGTTTCGAGGCTCTCAGGGTTCATCTTTCTCGGATCGCATTGAACTGGAAGCAAATTTAGCTGCTGACAACTTTATCAATGAAGTAAAGCACAAAAATCAAAATGATCGAATAGACGAAGTTGCAGAAATTGACGTTGTTCCAATTTTGCAGCGTTCAACGATTGGAATGATCTATCGATACATTACGAAGGACGACTTTTTACAACCATTATCTTTAAATGACAATTCTAAGGCGATCGAAGAATCTTCTGATTTAAATGAGTATCTAGATGCTGTTACGAAAATAAGAATGATTATATTGGCGCAGGCCCGCTCAATATGGTTTTTACTTCCTAGATGGATATACACACGTTTTTCGAGTATGTATCGACAGGAAGAGAGGATCATGGATCCAATTAGAAATTTCGCTAGACAAGCTTGTGCCAGAGCAAAGCAAGGATCACCCCTAGATGCTCTTCGCAAAAGAGTCAGTCATATGGACGAATCGTTGTTAAACCAGAATAGCATTAGTAAGAATATGCTCGATGAGACAATAACCCTGTTGTTTGCTGGGCAGGACACAAGTGCGTCGACGCTTTCATGGACACTGCACTTGTTGAGTTTGTATCCGGATTGCCAACGGAAGTTATACAATGAGGTCGCTAATGTATTCAACGATAGTGTTTGTGAAGAAAAAAAAGATGCAGGCATGAAACCGAACGACTACTTGTGTAGAAGTTCACTTTCGCGCTTAAAGTATCTTGATGCAGTAATCAAAGAATCTATGAGACTGTATCCTGTAGCCCCATTTGTAGTGCGATCGTTGCCACATGACATTCGTGTCCCTGAAAGCAATGTCATTCTATCAAAGGGTTCATTTGCATGCGTTTGGATTTATGGATTGCATAGGAACAATCGCTTTTGGCATCGACCTAATAGCTTTATTCCGGAAAGATGGTTGGAAGAGAACTTACAAAGGAAAGATAAAGGCCAGAAAAATGGTTCATATATGCCTTTTGCTGCTGGGCCGCGATCATGTCTCGGTCAATCTATCGGAAACATAGTATTGAGAACAATGCTTGCACGAATAATCCACAAATTTTTCGTTTCAGATAGTCGACTCAAAAGTGAAGACGATGTTTTGAATTTGCATAAAGATATGCAGGCTGGTTTTACTGTCCTTCCCTCTGGTGGCTTAAACCTTGCTCTTCAAAGTCGTTATAGTGATGTTATAATATAAAGGCTTAATTTTTACAAGCTTAGTTGTCTACAAGAATGTTACGGAAAATCTGCTCTTTCATACCTAGACAAATGAAAGTGAAGGCAGCGATCCGTATGTTGGAACATATATCGAAAATAGATTTTAATCAAGTCACGGCTCAAGGGGCACCATAAAGGCGTTTCGATGAAAACAAAAAGTCGTCTAATTTTCGAATATTGAAAGTTGGCGCATAAGTTTTAACAGATTTCATTGCAATATTCTTTCCTAAAAACTGGCTCTATCGAGATACAGCCTGATGTGTCAGCTGAACTCAAAATATATCTCGTGTCTTCGTAAGGAAAACAGAAAGAAGATGATTTACTTGTGTGCATCCTCAAGGCAGTCGGTAGGTTCACCGAGCCTCTCTCTTTCGGTACTATACGTACACTACCGAGCAAAAAGGCGTGTGTTCCTGCTGAACAAAGCTGGTCTATGTGCCGCCAACAAGGACATCAGGTGGAAACAATGTACTTCAACGTGGTACGAACAAGTTTGGAGAAAATTAAAGAGCCTCATGCGGTTTCTGGATGGTACTATCAGTCTATCAGTGATGGTCGTGTCGTAGGAGCGAATGACCTTATTTCCCTGTTCAGATGGATTGATGCAGCTTATGTTCTCTACAATAATATAAGGAGCCAGATGAGTGGCGTCATCCATGGGGCCTTGCACGTGAGGTCCAGCAAACAAAAGATAAACACAAGAAGAATTCTATGGAGACGGAAGTCAAGGGCGTAATCGTCTATCTGCCTTATCATCTAACGTTTGCGGTGGTTCTTCGAGAACAGAGATACACAATCCCAGAGAACTTTCTTTACGGAGATGAAGAAGTTCCACAAAGATAGAAACAAACGACAGGAGGTGTTGCACCAGTAACTCAACACAAGTGCACAATTTCTTTGTCAAGGAAAGTATTATCAAGAAAGAGATTGAGATTGTATGCTGTTCAACTACCGAGACACTTGCCGATCATATCACCACACCTCTTCAAGTTCGCCGATTCGAAAAATGGAGATGAGTAATTATGGGGTGGGGTAATTTTTCAATACCCGATGTTAAAGATGATACTCCAACATCCCAAGAATGTGTTGGAGAAATATTGGAAAGAGTAAGAGCATTGTAGATAAAAAGATAACAGGAACGGATGTTGTGACAAAATTTTGAGAACAAAGATAAGGAAGAAACATGAATATGAGACAATCTTTGTTTCGATCTAGCTCGATCATGTTTCAGCTACTTGTTGTTCTTTCAATTCGGGTGCATAGGTGCGATTTCAGTCATTTGGAAGATTATTTTTTTCAACTGTATACTTATTTTGTTCACTTCTACTCTTGTACCAAGTATATTATATGTTGCTTTGACCGAACCTTACTCATGAGCCTTGAATCCTTTTGTTTGATCAAAGCTATTAATTAAAATATTGCTCTACTAAGAAGGGGTCAAAAAATTAGTAACGCAAATAATTTCTAATAACTACAGCACTAGAAATACTCAAGTACCTATTTTACTTAACTTCAAATAAACGGGATAACAATATTGTTCAGACTTCAGACACTATATTATGGGTTGAGGACCAAGTAACTCTCAGAGATCCATGAATCATATTTAACCAGAGAAGATATGCTTGGGGACAGGAAAGCACAAGAGTTGGGATAACATACGTTTTCAGTTGGATCGTAGAATTGGCTGAAAGTCTAACATGTGCCGTAGTAAAGAAATTTTTTTAAACTGTATGCTTTTATTTTATTAACTTCTACTCTTGTACCAGGTATTTTTATAAATTGTGTATTATGGTTACTGAATATACCGTCTACAAAGTAACAAAGTTGTGGATAAATGTAGGCTTTGTGCTTATGTCTTATTATTGTGCCAACGCGATCATAAACTTCAGCAAAAATTACGGTCTCATTTTTAGTCAGACTGTTGTGTCTGAAGATTTGTTCATAATTATCGCAAGTTTCCATCATTAATGTAAACAAAGTGTTTGCGGCTACCGGTAGTTTAGATTGACAGACGTGATCTTCACATAGCGCAAGTATTAGTTTTGCATTGCATCAATTGTTTACTGGAGTCAGTCTATATTAGAGTCTATGTGATACTCTTCTAGCATGCTGGACGTGATTTGGGTGTATTCACTTTTCATTTCCTGTCTCTAGTGGAAGGGCTCAAAGTTCCTGACGAAAAAAGAAAATATCCTTGACATCACGTGCTTCATAAATCATGTAGCATGATAAATTCTACTTTCATACTGTTGGAATCGCGCACCCGCGTGGCTGCCTACCGACTCAACTACTCGTATATCCGTTATACCGTTATATAACGCTGTTTCTTTATGTCTACGTATTTCCCAAAGG
>Ga0209092_10001470_pt1 | contig 22895 bp, 34 predicted proteins | sample FraStrMetagenome_FD_187446 | JGI IMG/M metagenome (GOLD analysis project Ga0209092, IMG submission 187446) | Marine eukaryotic phytoplankton communities from Arctic Ocean - Fram Strait ARC3M Metagenome (SPAdes) (version 2) | ecosystem: Environmental > Aquatic > Marine > Oceanic | place: Fram... | reverse complement strand
AAATTTGGCAAACTGGCTATTACGTTTGTATAAATTAATAATGATGCACCATTTCCTAAACCATATTCAGTAATTAGTTCACTAATCCATAAAACTATCATAGCACCGGTTGTTAACCAAAAAATAATTTCAAATGCAAGAAAGAAATCCCAGTTAAATAAAGCTCTTTTCAGGTAAAAAGCAATACTGGTGCTTTGAATAATCGCCCAACCTAAGGTAATTATTCGAGTTATACGAGTTATTGTGCGGCGCCCTTCACTACCAGATTCCTTTTGTAATTTAGTAAGTCCTGGGACTATGTTAACTAATAGTTGAATTAGAATTGATGCATTAATATAAGGGAAAATATTTAATGTGAATAGTCCAATTACGAAAATATCGTTTCCAGAAAATGTACTTACTAAACTTTTTGTAATAGAATGTCGTTGAATATAAAAAGCTAAATGTCCGTGGTTTATTCCGGGGACAGGTAAAAAAGTTCCTATCCGAATAAATATTAATAATCCTAGAGTTAAAAACAGTCGTTTCAGGATTAAATTTTTGTCATCAGATTGAGTCCTTTTTAAGTTCATGTTTTTTAATTTTTATAATATAGAAAGTATTTAAGTTTAAAAAAGATCACGTTTTATGGAAACTTCTGATTTCGTTGTTAAATTTTTTAATGTAGAGATTGAAGCTCGAGCATTATTTAATAAATTATCGGATCCTAATTGCTTAGCTATAACATTTTTTATTCCTGCAACTTCCAAGACCGTACGTACAGCTCCCCCTGCAATCACACCAGAACCTTCGATTGAGGGACGCATTATTATTTTACAAGCACCAAAACTTCCGACTATTTCATGAGGTATACTTAAAGTTTTTGTCAAAGGAATTTTGATCAAATTTTTCTTTCCATCAGTTTTTGCTTTTTTAAATGCATTAACAACATCGTCAGCTTTAGCAACACCGACTCCAACTTGTCCTTTTTCATCACCAATAACGATAATTGCACGGAAGCTTAACTTTTTTCCACCTTTTGTTACTTTTGAAACTCGACTAATTTTTATTAATCGTTCAACTAATTTTGTATCATTTAAACTATCATTATTTCGAAAGTTTCTTTTCAGTTTATTTACATGTTTGATATCAGTAGTAATCATAAAAATCTTTTGTATTTATTTTACATCTTTTACTAAAATTGTAATCCCCCGGAACGAGCACCATCTGCTAAAGCCTGGATCCTTCCATGGTAAAGATAACGACCTCGATCAAATACAATTTGTGTTATATTTTTTTCTAGACTTAATTTTGCTATCTTTTCTCCAATCAACTTTGACGCTTGACATGTTCGGCCGTTTAAACTAGAAAGTTTTATATCTCTATCTAACGTGGAACAAGAAACAAGAGTATGTGAAGTTGTATCGTCAATAACTTGAGCATATAAGTTTTGATTTGAACGATAGACAGATAATCGAGGTCTTTTGTTATCACCTTTTAATAATCCTCGTAAACTTTCACTTTTTAATCTTTTATATTTTTCAGGTCTTAGTTTTTTATTTTTATTTTTTAATTTTAAGAGAACTGATTTTGAAAATTTCATAAATTATTTCTTTAGTCTTTAGAGTAAATATGTTTTGAAACTTTTTCGAATATTATTTTTTACCTGATTTACCAGCTTTTCGTTTTATTATCTCATTCTCGTATATTATACCTTTTCCTTTATATGGTTCTGGTGGCCTCCACGATCTAATATTGGACGCAAACAAACCTAAATTCTCTTTGTCACATCCTTTTAAATTTAATGTTGTATTCTGTCTAATTTCAACTGAAATACTTTCAGGTATTGGTATTTCAACTATATGACTATATCCTAAATTTAAAATTAGAATCTGATTCTGAACAGATGCTCGATAACCAACACCCTTTAAATTTAAAACTAATTTAAATTGTTCAGAAACTCCAATAACCATATTATTTATTAATGTTCTATACAATCCATGTATAGCACGGTTTGTTCGTGTTTGAGTTTTTAAACAAATATTTAGAACGTTATCATTTTTTTTGATTTCAATAATATCAGGAATTGTTTTTTTTAATATTCCAAATTTTCCTTTAACTGTAACTTTATTTTCACTTGAAATGAACTCAACATTTTCTGGTATTTTAATAGGTAATTTTCCAATACGTGACATATAAAATCTCCGATTACCAAATATAACATAAAACTTCACCACCGATACCAAGTTCTCTAGCTCTCAAGTTTGTCATTACCCCTTTTGAAGTTGAAATAATGGCAATTCCTAAATCGCCTAAAACTCTTGGTAAGTTTTTTGAATCAGCATAAACACGTGAACCTGATCTACTTATTCGCATAATTTTATTAATAACAGGTTTACTTTTTCCCCCTTTATATTTTAAAAAAATAAGTATATAATTAAAAGAACCTTCAGTAAATTCTTTAAAATCTTTAATGAAACCTTCGTTTTTCAAGATCAAAGTGATAGCTAATGCCATTTTAGTTGTTGGAATTTGAACAATTTGATGCTTAACTAACGTAGCATTCCTTATTCTTGTTAACATATCTGAAATTGTATCTGTAACCATTTATTCTTTCCTTTTTATTTTTAGGTTATTCTTGTGACCATCTTTTTCTCTTCTTCCGTAAATGTTTTTTTCTATCCCATAGTTGACTTATTTCAGACGAAGAAGAATATTTTTCATAATATCCATAATCGTTTAACGGGAATCGTAAAAACTTAAATAGTATAAGACCATTTAATAGCTTAAAAAACGTATTCTTTTTTGGTAATGATGAATGTAGAACAATTGTAACATTTAGTCCCTGAACTTGATTAACATCATCATAATCAATTTCCGGAAATACTAATTGTTCTTTAAGACCAAACGTATAATTGCCAGCTTTATCGAAACTTCTTAATGATAAACCGCGAAAATCACGAATTTGTGGAAACGTAAAAAAAATTAATTTTGTTAAAAATGAATACATCTTTTCTCCACGTAAAGTAACAGATAAACCTAATTCCATTTCTTCTCGAACTTTGAAACCAGCAATAGATTTTTTTGCTCTAGTAATTACTGGTTTTTGTCCTGTAATAGCTCGAAATTCTTGAATGTTTTTTTTTAGTATATTTGTATTTTGTGCTGCTAATCCTAATCCACGGTTAATTTGAATTTTCTTTAATTTTGGAATTTTATGTGGATTACCGAATAATTTTGAGTTATTTTTAATTAGATTTCGTCTTATACCTTTGATATACTCATTCTTAATATCTTCAAGTAAATAATGCATTTCAGAGATATTTTCCAATGAATGCTGTTTAGTCATAATATCGTAATTTTTTTAATTTAATTTTACGTTTGAATGATGAATTGGAGCTTCAATTTGCTTAATTTCACCAATTTCGTTTTCCTTACTAGGTTTCAGATGTTTAAACTTTAAATTTATACCGCTAACTAAAATTTTTCCGTTTCTAGGAGATATTTTTAAAACTTTTCCTATTTTGTTTTTATCTGAACCAGTAATAACCTTTACCGAATCACCAACTCTAACAGGTATTTTTTGAAATTTTGGCATTTATAAAACCTCCGATGCTAATGAAACAATTTTTGAAAAATTCTTATCACGAATTTCACGAGCAACTGGACCAAATACACGAGTTCCACGTGGGTTACTATCTATATTCACGATTACAGCAGCATTATCGTCAAATCGAATATACATTCCATCTGAGCGACGAATTGATTTAGATGTTCTTACAACGATTGCACGTACTATATCTGAACGTTTAATTGGCATATTCGGAATAGCCTCTTTAACAACTGCAACAATAGTATCGCCAATTTTAGCGTATTTTTTATTTCCACCTAAGACTCTAATACACATAATTTTTTTAGCACCAGTATTATCTGCTACTGTTAAAATAGTTTGAGGATATATCATAAAAATAAAAATTTGTTTTTTATTAATTTAACGATGATTTTGACAAAATTTTAATAATAGTCCAGCGTTTTCTCTTACTTAATGGTCGAGATTCTTCTAATAAAACCTGATCACCAATATTACAAATATTTTTTTCATCGTGAGCCAGATATTTTTTTGTTTTTTTAATTGTTTTTAAATATACCGGATGAGAATATCGATTTTCAACTTTTACTACAATTGTTTTTTGCATTTTGTTGCTAATAACAATACCAATTTTTTCTTTTACAGGCATTTCAGACTCCTAAAATTTTTTAGACTTTAATTTTCTCATAATTTATTAAAGAAAAGAAATTTCCCTAACTAATCTTATTAATAGATAAGATACTGCTTTGTTTTATTTTTCAATCGCAACGTTAAAATAGTTTTAAAATATACTAATTGACATTTTTTCTGTTTTATTTCATGTGATTTAAAAGATTGACGAGTAGCTTTTTTAAATCGTAAGTCAAACAATTCTTTTTCTGTTTGAATAATTGCATTTGAAAGTTCGTCATTTGAAAACGATAGAACATCCGTGATTTTAGACATACTCATAATTTATTTAGTCTTATTTCTAGTAATAAATTTTGTTTTAACTGGTAATTTATACGCTGCTAAAGTCATCGCAGTACGAGCAACTTCTTGTGGCACAGAACTAATTTCAAATAAAATAGTTCCTGGCTTTATTACAGCTACCCAATAATCTACAGCTCCTTTTCCTGAACCCATACGTGATTCAGCAGCTCTTGCAGTTACTGGTTTATCAGGAAAAATTCGAATCCATAATGAAGCACCGCGTTTTGTATACCGAGTTATTGCACGACGTGCAGATTCAATTTGACGAGATGTTATCCAACTTGGCTCCAAGGCTTGCAAAGCATAGTTTCCAAAAGAAATTTCGTTTCCACGAATAGCTTTTCCACGCATATGCCCTCGATGATATTTTCTATATTTTGTTCTTTTCGGACTTAATATCATAAATAACTATAACAAAGTATTAATTTAATAAATATTTAACTATTTGTTTAAAATTTCATTTTTAAACAACCAAACTTTTATCCCTAAAATACCATAAATGGTATTTGCTTCTTTAACAGAATAATCTATTTCCGCTCTTAAAGTTTGTAAAGGTACACGTCCTTCTCTGCTCCATTCAGTGCGGGCAATTTCTGCTCCGTTTAATCTTCCTGATACTTGAATTTTTACACCACTAACATGTTCTTCCTGAGCAATTTGCATTGCTTCTCGTATTGCTCGACGAAATGCTATCCGTTCTTCTAACTGTTTAACAACTAAATCTCCAATTAATGAAGCATTTAGATTAATTTTGTCAACTTCAATTATATTGATTGTAAGCTGTCGATTAACAGGTAGAATTTTTTTAATATCTCCCAATAATGTCTCAATTCCTAAACCATTATTTCCAACTAAAGCTCCTGGTCTACCAGTTTCAATTATTAGTTGTATTTGATCACTAAGGCTATTCCGGTTAATTTTAACATTTGATATGCTAGCAGATTTAGAAATTTTATCTAAATATGTTCGTATTATATCGTCTTCTTTTAGTAAATTGGCGTATTGATTTAAATAAGCATACCAAGTCGATTTTTGTTCTTGAGTAAAACCTAATCGAAATCCCAATGGATGTGTTTTTTGACCCACAAGATTAATCCTTTTATTTTAATTAAATTGATTATTACATCATTTAAATGATTGATTTTATAATAACAGTAATATGACAAGTTGGCTTCAAAATTGAATAGGCTCGACCCTGAGCACGTGGTCGTATCCGTTTTAATTTAGGTCCTTCATTTGCATATATTTCAGAAATAATTAGTTTTCGTTTATCTAAACGATGATTATTTTGTGCGTTAGCAGCAGCAGAATATAGAACTTGCCAAATTGGACCAGCTGCTCTGTATGGTATAAATTGTAATATCATTAAAGCTTCCTGATAAGATCGACCCCGAATTTGATCTAAAATTCTTCTGACTTTGTTTGGAGACATTCGAATATATTTTGCAACAGCTTTGACAGACTGGCTTTCAGACATAAATTTTTCCTTGTTATTTAAAAAAATTGAGTATTTTTTATGTTATTAAAAATTCTTTACCAAATAGATTCTTTTTTAACAGGAAAAGCTTTATATTCAAAACCTAAATTTAGAACAATGCAATAACTATCTGTCAAATTTTCAGATTCGTTATTTAGAAATTTATTTGATTTATTAACTTTTTTTATAAAAATATTATCAATCCAAACTTTTACTAGATTAGCATAGTGATTATTTTCGGCATATGTTACAACAGAATATATCATTTGTAGGATAGCATTTCGTTCAGTAATGTTTGATAATTTTGATAGTATTTCAACTGACTTATAAAAAGAACATCTTCGAAGATTTTTTAAGATTTTTTTTAAATTTTGGGTAATTTTGAAATTATACTTAGAACTAACTTTTAAATATCCGACAGAAGTTGAGTTTTGAGAAATAATAGGAAAATTTTTTGACATAAAACTTTTGATTTAACGTTTTATTTTACGATCTGATTTAATATGAGATTTGAATGTTCTGGTTGAAACAAATTCTCCTAATTTATGACCAACAAACTGGTCAGAAATGAATACTGGAACATGTTGTCTACCGTTATAAACAGCTATTGTGTGTCCTATCATATTTGGCACAATAGTTGAACTTCTTGACCAAGTTATTATCGTTTCTTTCTTTCCATTCAAATTCATTTTGTTAATTTTTTTTAATAAATGATAAGCTACATATGGTCCTTTTCTTAGTGATCGTGACATATTTTTTATGTTTATTTTTTATAAGTTATGAACATCGACGAATAATATATGGATTTGTCAAATTTTTCTTCTTTCTTGTTTTCATACCTAACGCAGGTTTACCCCAAGGTGTTAAAGGTCGAGTTCGACCAATTGGTGTTCTTCCTTCACCACCACCATGTGGATGATCACAAGGATTCATGACTGAACCACGAACAGTTGGACGTTTTCCTAACCAGCGAGTACGTCCTGCCTTACCACTTTGTACTAAAAAGGCATCATTATTACTAACTTCTCCGATTGTGGCTGAACAGTTTTTTCGAACTAAACGAATCTCTTTAGAAGGTAGTCTTAATGTGACAAAATTCCCTTCTTTTGCTAATAATTTTGCAGATGTTCCTGCAGAACGAACAATTTGTCCTCCTCTTTTAGGAATTAATTCAACATTATGAACAGATGTTCCTAATGGAATTTCACTTAATGGTAATGTATTACCAATTGATATTGTTGATTCAAGTCCTGAATTTACCGTATCTCCAATTTTTAAATTATTTGGATGTAATATATAACGTTTTTCTCCGTCTTTATAATGAAGCAAAGCAATTCGAGCATTCCGATTTGGATCATATTCAATTGCTACAACAACGCCTTCAAGATTAAGTTTATTTCGTCGAAAATCGATTATTCGATATTTTTTCTTATGTCCACCTCCTCTGTGTCGAACTGTAATAACCCCTTGGTTATTCCGTCCTTTATGTCTATGATTTTTTTGAACTAATTTTTTTTCTGGTTTAGTTTTAGTAATTTCATTAAACGAAGAAAGTATTCGATTTCTTGTACCCGGTGTATATGATTTATATAGACGAATAGCCATAAATTTTTATTTTTAAATACTTTAATTTTCTGCAAATAAATTTATTGTATAATTTTCTACTAATGTTACAACAGCTTTTTTATTTTTTGATTTGTATCCAATATATTTTCCAACACGTTTCTTTTTTCTTGGAAGATGACTAGTGTTAACCTTTTTTACTTTCACATTAAAAAGATATTCGATAGCAGTTTTAATAAAAGTTTTATTAGCATGCGGATCAACAATAAAACTATATTGATTATTTTCTAGTAATCTTGTTGCTTTATCCGTAATTATTGGGTATTTTACAATATCTATTATTTTATGATCGAAATCTAAATAATTAATCACCATAAACCTCCTGTATTTTTGATAATGCAAATGGTGTTAAGACTATTTGTTCTGCTCCTAATAAATTAAAAGAATTTAAATTTGATGCGGAACTTAATTGTACATTTTTAATATTTCTAGTAGATAGTACTAATTGTTCATGTTTTTCATTTACAATAACTAATGTTTGTTTATTTAATTCAACGTTACATTTTTTTAAAATATGTAGAAAATTTTTTGTACTCGGTACTTCTAAAGCGTTTTCAAAACCATTAATCACTGTTGTCATAGCCGAGTATTTGCTTGCAAGTATAGCTTTCAAAGCTAGTTGTCGCTCTTTTTTATTTGATTTATACTTAATTAATTTTGGCTTCGGTCCAAAAATTGAGCCACCACCTCTCCAAAGAGGTGAACGATTAGAACCTGCTCTGGCACGTCCCGTCCCTTTTTGACGCCAAGGTTTTCGACCACCACCTCTTACCTCACTACGAGTTTTAGTTGATGAAGTTGAATTTTTTATTTTTATTAACTGTCTTGTTATATCTTTATGCACCAGATAATTACCAGAATTTTCAGGAACTAAAAGAGATAATACATGCTTTGAATTTTCAATTACTTCACCATTTGTATCTAAGATTACGTCAAAGGTAAAATTTTTTTTATCAACCATAAATTGATCTTCCCTAATTTTTTATATTTAAATAAAGGCTTAAATTATTTTGATTTGGTTACAGTTATTAAATTTCCAGGCTTACCTGGAACAGAACCTTTAATTACTAATGTATTCGTATCATTATTAACTTGAATAATTTTTAGTTGTTTTATCTTAGTTTTTTTATTTCCTAGTTGGCCAGCCATTCTTTTTCCAGGAAAAACTCGACCAGGTGTAGTTCCTTGACCAATTGATCCTGGTTGTCGATGATTTTTAGAACCATGGGTTATTGGACCACGTGAAAATTTATGACGTTTTTGTAATCCTGAAAATCCTTTCCCTATACTTTTTCCTGTTATATCAACAAATTGGCCAGTTGTAAATGATTCTAGATTTAAAGTCTGACCAATTTTAAAATTTTGTGGTGTATCAACTCTGAATTCTTTAAGATATTTAAAAGGTTGAATATTCGATTTCTCTAAGTGACCTAGATTAGGTTGTGTTAAATTTTTACTAGAAGTAATTCCATAACCGATCTGAATAGAATCATAACCATGTTTCAAGTTTGTCTTGATTTGCGTAATAACACAAGGACCAATTTTTAAAATAGTTACAGGAATAATATTTCCGAACTCATCAAAAATTTGAGTCATTCCAATTTTATTGCCTAATAAACTTATAGACACAATATTTCTCCAAGTAAAAGTAATAATAGTATTTGTTTTATATAAAATGTTTCGATATCGAGAACTACTTTCAGAGATCTACCATATAAAAATCTTTAATTTTAACTTTTATTTATCTTATCTAATTTCTATCCTTTTGTCTATATAGAAAACAAATATACTTTTATTTAAATAATATATTTACGGAAAATGTAGTTAGTTTGTTTTAATGCTAATAAATTATATCTATTCTAAATATTAGTTTTATTATAGAAAATAAAAAATACCATGGGAAAAGTTGTTGGAATCGATTTAGGGACTACAAATTCAGTAGTAGCTGCAATTGAAGGAGGAAAACCAAGTGTTATTATTAATGCTGAAAGTTTTCGAACAACGCCGTCGATTGTAGCGTATACGAAAAAACAAGAATTACTAGTTGGTCAAATAGCAAAACGTCAAGCTGTAATTAACCCAGAGAATACTTTCTTTTCAGTTAAACGTTTTATTGGTTCAAAAGAATTCGAATTATCAAGTGATGCTAAAAATTTGCCTTATAAGGTAAGCAAAGATAACAGTGGGAATATTAAAATAAAGTGTCCATCTTTAAATAAAGAATTTAGTCCTGAAGAAATATCAGCTCAAGTATTGCGAAAATTAGTCAATGATGCCAGCAATTATTTAGGTCAAGAAGTTACACAAGCAGTAATAACTGTCCCAGCTTATTTTAATGATTCGCAACGACAGGCGACTATTGACGCAGGTAAAATTGCCGGTGTTGAAGTTTTGAGAATTATAAATGAACCAACGGCTGCTTCTTTAGCTTATGGGTTAGATCAAAAACAAAATGAAACCATATTGGTTTTTGATCTAGGTGGAGGAACTTTTGATGTTTCAGTTTTAGAAGTTGGAGATGGAATTTTTGAGGTGTTGGCAACAGCTGGTGATACAAATTTAGGTGGTGACGATTTTGATAAGGTTTTAGTAAACTGGATCGTTGAAGATTTTAAAAAACAAGAAGAAATTAATTTACTTGAAGATATACAAGCATTACAGAGATTAACAGAAGCAGCTGAAAAGGCTAAAATGGAATTATCGACAGTTGAAAAAACAACTATTCATTTACCCTTTATTACGGCTGATAAGACAGGTCCAAAACATATTGAAAAAGAGTTAAGTCGTGAAATTTTTGAAGAGCTATGTCAAGAATTAATTGACCGTTGTCGAATTCCTGTTGAAAAATCAATTAATGATGCAAGGTTAGATAAATCAGATATAAGTGAAGTTGTGCTTGTTGGTGGGTCGACTAGAATCCCTGCTATTCAAAGACTTGTAGAATCAATAACAAACAAAAAACCAAATAAAAATGTAAATCCAGACGAAGTTGTCGCAATTGGTGCTGCAATACAAGCTGGAATTCTTGCTGGTGAAATAAAAGATGTTTTATTACTTGATGTTACTCCTTTATCCCTAGGAGTTGAAACATTAGGTGGTGTTATGACTAAGATTATAGCTCGAAATACAACTATCCCTACTAAAAAGTCAGAAATGTTCTCAACAGCGGTTGAAAATCAAACAAATGTTGAAATTCATGTTTTACAGGGAGAAAGAGAATTAGTTTCTGATAATAAAAGTCTTGGAAATTTCCGTTTAGACGGAATTCCAAAAGCTGAACGCGGTGTGCCACAAATTGAGGTAACATTTGATATTGATGTTGATGGTCTTTTATCTGTTAAAGCAAAAGAACTTGGGACTGGGATGGAGCAATCAGTCACAATTCAAGGAGCATCAACTTTAGATCAAAAAGAAGTTGATGAAATGATTAAAAAAGCTGAAGAATATTCGATAATTGATCAAGAAAAACGAAAAAATATTGATTTAAAAAATAATGCTGAAGCTCTGTGCTATGAGGCAATTAAGCAAGTTGATCTAGTAAAAGATAAAATATCAGAAGAGAATAAAACTGAAATAACCAATCTTATTGATAACATTAAATCAAATATAAAGGCTGAGAATTTTGAAGAGCTAAGTAAAAACATTGAAAAATTAAAATTATCTATAAAAGAACTATTAAATTTGAATTCTACAAAAGAAGATCAATCTAATGTTGATCCAATGTCAAATTTAAATGATATTTAGATTTTATTAAAAATAACTTGAATAAATTTTTAAATTTATCCAAGTTATTTCTCATTTTTTTGTTGATCAACAATTATACACTCAGTAGTTAAGATCATGCTAGCAATTGAGGTAGCGTTTTGTAATCCAGATCGAGTAACCTTTGCCGGATCAACAATTCCTTGTTTATACATATTAACAAATTCATTTCTTGCAGCATCATATCCAACTTCAAAATCTTTCTGTTGAACACTTTCAGTAATTACAGCTCCATTCATACCTGCATTTTCACTTATTCGTTTTAAGGGGGCTAAAACTGCTCTTGAAATAATCATTGATCCGACCAATTCGTCTTCTTTTAAGTTATTTTTTGCCCAGTGGATCAAATTTTCTGATAAATGAGTTAAAGTTGTTCCACCACCGGGGACAATTCCTTCTTCAACAGCGGCACGAGTAGCATTTATTGCATCTTCTAATCTTAACTTCTTGTCTTTCATTTCTGTTTCAGTGATAGCTCCCACTTTAATTACAGCAATACCGCCTGATAATTTAGCAATGCGATCTTGAAGTTTCTCTCTTTCATAAGCTGTTGTGACAAGATTTATTTGTTTTTTTAATTGTTCACAACGTACTTTAATTTCTTTCTCCGCTCTTTCAGCAACAATTGTAGTAGTATCTTTGTTTACTATGATACGTCTAGCTTGTCCAAATAAATTTAATTGAATATTTTCGAGATTTAATCCAGCATCTTGAGTTATAACCGTTCCACCAGTTAAAATGGCAATGTCTTCTAGCATTAATTTGCGAAGTTCGCCAAATCCGGGAGCACGAATTGCAACAACATTAATATTACCTCTTAATTTATTTAAAATTAGTGTTGCGAGAGCTTCTTTTTCAACATTCTCAGCTATGATTAACAAAGGACGTTTTGTTTTAGTTACCTGTTCTAAAACTGGCAATAGATCTTGTTGTATTAAAGTAAGTTTTTTATCAGTCAATAAAATAAGAGGGTTTTCATAAGATACTTCCATTTTTTCTGGATTTGTAATAAAATAAGGTGAAATAAATCCTTTTTCTATTTTCATTCCTTCAGTAAATTCTAATTCTGTTACGACCCCTTTTCCTTCCTCTAAAGATATTAAACCTTCTTTTCCGACCTTATCCAAGGCATTGGCTATTAAATGTCCAATGATTTCATCATTTCCTGAAGAAATTGCTGCCACTTGCTGAATGGATTGAATATTTTCAACTGGTTGTGCAAATTCATTAATTTGAGTTACTAAATATTGAGATGCCTTTTCCATCCCTAGTTTAATAGAAATTGGGTTAGCACCTGCAGCAACATTTTTTAATCCTTCTTTTACCATTGCATAAGCTAGAACTGTCGCTGTTGTAGTACCATCACCAGCAACATCATTAGTTTTTGAAGCTGCTTGCCTGATTAATGATACTCCTGTATTTTCAATACGATCTTCTAAATTTATTTCCTTTGCAATTGTTACACCATCGTTAATTATTTGTGGTGATCCATAAGATTTTTCTAAAACAACGTTACGACCTTTTGGTCCTAATGTAACTGAGACTGCTTCAACCATTATTTCCATACCACGTTCTAACGCTCGGCGAGCATTATCTTGATATAATATTTTTTTTGCCATAGTATAAAAGTTAAAAATTTTTATTCCTAATTTTACAGAAATTCTTTAAAGTATTACATTATGTCAATTTATAAAAATTTTGCAAGATTAATTTTATTTCTAGTTCAAAATTTTTTGTAAAAGCTTTACTAAAAATTACATTTATTATTATTATGATGACTAGTAATATAGTTTGGGCTTGTAGCTCAGTGGACTAGAGCACGTGGCTACGAACTACGGTGTCAGGGGTTCGAATCCCTTCTTGCCCAATTTATAAAATATAGCGATCTACAAATTAAGATTTGATCGCTAACCTTTTTTCTAAATGTTTTAACTATATTACAATATTGGGGTGTCGCCAAGTGGTAAGGCTGTGGACTTTGACTCCGCCATTCGTAGGTTCGAATCCTGCCACCCCAGTTTTTATTCAACATTAGAATCATATGAAAGCAAAAATTCAATTTATAAAAGGTTTGGATGAAAAAGTATTACCAGATGTAAAATTAACTCGTTCAAGAGATGGTAGTACAGGGACTGCCACATTTAGGTTTAAAAATCCAAACATATTAGATAAAAGTACTGTACAAGAAGGGGAAATTACAGGAATGTTTTTAATTGATGAGGAAGGTGTTCTTAAAACACGAGACGTAAATGCGAAGTTTATTAATGGAAAGCCTGAATCGATTGAATCAATTTATATCATAAAAAGTCCAGAAGCCTGGGAAAGGTTTATGCGATTTATGAAACGGTATAGCGAAAGTAATGGATTAATTTTTACTAAGGCAAATTAATAATAAAATTTTAAACTATTATTAAAAAATAAATATTTAACGGTGAATAAAAAACTATACTCAATACCTTAGCAACAGTAAACCGTGCTTATATGGAATGAGTTATTAAATAGGTAGTTTTTTTATTTAGTACCATATAAGGAAATTTGAATTTTTTAAGACCTTAGTAAAAAATTTTTCGTCGATAAAAAGTATTATAAACTATTCTATTTTTTTGAAGTAACAATTAAAAATCTACCGAATTTTAATGTTTTAAACTGATTAAACCAATGACTAAAATTAATCTTTGTTTTGCCCCAAAATAATTGACTCGATTGTGAAAACTACATTTTACCGGAAATAATATTTCTGTTCTAACAAAAATAAAAGATAAATCAAAAACCCATAAATTTAATTTAACTTTAGAATATCTAGAACCTCGAGATAAATTTGCAGGAAAAAACACATTATCATCCAGATCGGATCAACGAATATTGATTCCAAAAACAAAACGAATAGATATTAGATTGCTAGAATATTTTTAGATAAAAAAGCCTCTGATGAAAAAAGAATAATTTATAACCCTAGATAAGTAAGAAAAATTTCACGGATTTTGAATATCTGAACTAATCGTTCAGATATGTTTCAATAAAATTTAAGTAATTTCAATCTTATTTAATCTTTTGACTAATAAATATATTTATATTTATTAAGAACTAAAGATTCAAACTTAATTCTAAAATTAATAAAAAATATAAAAAAACAGAAAAAAATACCTAATTCTCGATCAGATGATTATACTCATTAAATAAGTTATTAGATTTTATGAGTTTACTAAAATCAGAACTTCTTTACTTAGAATAAATAAATACTAATATTGAAGAACTTAAACTTGGTCATGTTCTTTTCAAAAAATAAGAAAACAGAGTTTGTTAATGTTGTTTTTAGAAAGATTTCGAAAAAAACAAAACGGTCTAGAAAGTTAAATAGTTTATTAAGATTTAAAGCAAAGGGTAAAGTTGAAGAAATACTCATAAGATTAATTTTATTGATCGCTTAGAAAATTCGAGCGTTAAACATTAATGAATAAATAATTTATCCTTGTAACTAGGTTGATCTGTTATTATATACTACAAATTACTTGAACGTCTTTAGTCAAATTTTTCCGGTTATAATAAAAAAGTTAAATTTGTTTGTTAATCTTTATTTATTTAAATTTAACTTTAATCTGGTAATTATTAAGCTAAAATATGACAAATTCGTTGTTCTTTATCGCGAGTTCTAATATTTCTTTTAAAGATATAAAGTATACGATTATAGATGAAGAAAGAGCTTGTTCTGAATTTTTAGATAAATATAAAGATTAATAGTCCTCATATTTATTTGCGAGTTTATGTGTCCAACTTATATTTTAGCTAACCGAAAAAAGTTTAACTAGAAAAGAAATTGAAGACATTGTGTACTGTACTAAATTGTTGCTAATAAAAAAATTTGATTTAAAACTCAAACTATAGATATATAGAATAATTCTATAAAGTTTTTATAGAATTATCCTCCTCCCACAATTGTTATTAATTCAATTGTATCCTGATTTTCAATTTCTAGTTGATACCATTTTTGTTTTTTTCTTATTTGCTTGTTATGTTCTAAAATAAAAATATCTGTTTCATAATCAAAATATTTTAATAAATCTAGTAGCGTAAAAGTATCTTCACTCCAATATTCCTGACCATTTAAAAAAAAAGTTCTCATAATTATCTTTTATACTTTAGTAAGGACTTAAATATTATATTTGATAATAAATTATCTAGACTTAAAATAATTTAACATGTTAAATTATTATTATAGATTAATCTTTTTGGCGAGCGTAGCCAAGTGGTTAAGGCAGCGGGTTGTGGTTCCGCCATTCGCCGGTTCAAGTCCGGTCGTTCGCCCGTATATAATTTAATTGAAATAACTTATTAAACTTTTTATGTCAAGATATCGAGGTCCTAAATTACGCATTACTAGAAGATTAGGAATTTTACCTGGATTAACTCAGAAACAGTCGAAAAAAAAAGATCGTCCTGGTCAACATGGAAAAAGTAGTGAAGGAAAAAAAACAACCGAATATGGTGTTAGATTAGAAGAAAAACAAAAACTAAAATTTAATTACGGACTAACTGAAAGTCAGCTATATCGTTATGTTAAAGAAGCTAGAAGACGTAAAGGTATTACTGGATTAATTTTATTGCAATTATTGGAAATGCGATTAGATACTATTTGTTTCAATTTAGGGTTTGCTTCGACAATAGCTGGTGCAAGACAACTAGTCAATCATGGTCATATTTTAGTAAATAATGAACGTGTGAATATTCCAAGTTTTCAATGTCAGATCAATGACATAATTGGAGTCAAACAAAAATCAAGTTCAAAAACTCTAATTGAAAACAATTTAAAAAACAACAATTTACTTAAGTCGCCTTCTTATTTAACTTTTAATAACTCAAACTTAGAAGCAAAGGTAATTAATTATTGCGATAGAAAAGATTTATTATTAGAATTAGATGAATTACTTGTGATTGAATACTATTCGCGCCGTTAGAGCTTTAAAATTACGAGTTTAAACTAAATTCATATTTTCAAATAAACTATTATTAAAAAATACTTTTATAAATATAATGTTAAAATTGCGACTAAAACGAGTTGGAAGAAAACGACAACCTGCATATCGTTTAGTAATAATGAAATCAACAACCCGAAGAGATGGGCGTCCTATTGACGAAGTTGGATATTATAATTCGATTACAAAGCAATTGCATTTTGATAGTACTAAAATCACAAAATGGCTAAAATATGGAGTTAAACCAACTGAAACAGTTTTTAGGTTATTAAAAAACGCTAATATAATTCAAGATTAAATTTAATTTAATCTTGAATTATATTTTATTTGTATTCCATCTTTCTAATACAAGAGTATTAGATCCATCTACGTTCTTTTTATATTTAACAGGTTGGAATCCTGATTTCTTACTTTCACCGACAATAACTTCGCCTGCATATTGCTGGGCAATTTTATCCATAAAACTTTCAATTGGATATGGTTGTGCCCAATAACTCATGTCAACAACAAGTTGATACTCTTCACCATTCCAACAAAATTTAATATCCGACCCATTTGATTGAGAAATTATTAAATCAGCGTAATCTAGCTTAGTGTTTGATTTTGAAATCATTTCTTCTCGTTTCTGATGATTTATGTTTAATTTATTCAAAGCTTTCTCTAAATAAAATAGATTTTGAAATCGAGTTTTGATATTCGTAAAATGTGACATATAATTTGCTTGGATTTTATTCTATTTATTCTAACAACATTATAGAACAAAATATTTTTTATTTTGTAATTTATTAACTATAATATTATTTATTAATATTATTTTTTCTATTGTTAGTTTATAACATATAAATAATCATAAAAGGATTGTTAAAAATGGATACTCGTTTATTAGTAATTGCTGCACCCGTGTTAATTGCAGCTTCTTGGGCTTTGTTTAATATTGGTCGTCTAGCAATTCAACAGATTCAACGTCTTACACGTTAATTAATTAGGTTTCTATAAATATAACTGCAAGAAAAATTTCTTAAAGTTTGAATTTTTATCTTGTATTTTTTTATTATATCTGTATAATGTTTTATTAGTAAACTTTAAGGTATTATTTAGATTTAGGAAATTTGAAATGGCTGTACCTAAAAAACGTACATCAAAATCCAAAACAGCTTCTAGAAAATCTGTTTGGAAACGTAAGGCTAAAAAAATCGCAGATAAAGCATTATCCAATGCAAAATCGGTCCTAAAGTCTAATCCAAAACAATTTATCGAGGATTTAACGTTAACTCCTTACGATTAATATTATTTTGAAAAGTTGGATCGATAAAATTTTGAAAAGTAGTCGTTTTCTAATTTTACTAGAGTTATGGATAATCCTTAAAAAAGAATAAGATTTAAACAGCATATAGTTAAATAGCGAATCGTTACCCTTTAAAAATTTAAGACTTTTTTCATAGATTAAAAAAAGTCTTAAATTTTTAAGTTAGAGTAAAAAGCGGATGTGGCGAAATTGGTAGACGCGCTAGATTTAGGTCCTAGTAACTTTTGTTTTGAGAGTTCGAGTCTCTCCATCCGCATTTTCAATTATATTTATTTTTATAATTAATAATGAAATTTTTTATTGCTTTTTAGGGAAAACTTAAAACTAATGACTCTTCCTTTTACTCTACAACAATTGCGAATGTTAAAAGCAATTGCATCAGAAAAAAACTTCACACGAGCAGCAGAGATATTATATGTCTCACAACCAACATTGAGTAAGCAGTTTAAAATGTTAGAGAGTCGTTTGGGGATTTCACTCATTGACCGACAAAATAGTAAGTTTTCTTTAACTGAAGCTGGGGAAATGTTTCTTCGATATTCTGAGCGTATTCTAACTTTGTGTGAAGAAAGTTGTAGATCGTTAAATGATTTAAAAAAAGGTGATCGTGGCAGTCTAAAAATAGGCGCAAGTCAAACAGTTGGAACATATTTACTGCCTCGAATAATTTCTTTATTTGCTCAAAATCACCCGCAAATAGTATTTAAAACTTATGTGGATTCTACTAGAAAAATTGCAAAAAGTATTATAGATAACCAGATCGATGTAGCTATTGTTGGAGGATTTATTCCTGAAAATTTAACAGATAAATTACAAATTGAAGATTTTGTCAAAGATGATTTAAATTTAATTTTGCCAAAATTTCATCCTGTTGCTTTGAATAAAGAAAAAATCATTAAAAAAAATGACTTATATCATTTAAATTTTATAACTTTAAAATCTACTTCTACAATTCAGAAATTTATTACTACTTTTTTAAATCAAAATGATATTCAAACACAACAGTTCAATGTTATTATGGAACTAAATTCAATTGAAGCTCTAAAAACAGCCGTGAGTCTAGGTCTCGGAGCAGCTTTTATTTCTTCATCAGCTCTTGAAAAAGAGATTCAATTAAACACAATATCAGTAATTGATATCGAGGATATAAAACTTGCAAGATCTATTTCGATTTTAATAAATCCACAATCAGACAAGTCGAAAACCTTTCAAATTTTTTATCGGGATTTATCTCAATTAAAAGTTTAAAAAGATATATAGTTTTAAAATTTATGTATTATAGAATTAGTATTTTAATAATATTTTTATAATATGAAATATGCAATTGTCGAGATTAGTGGAAGACAATTTTGGATTGAGACTGGTAAATATTATGAATTTAATCGAATTCCAATTGAATTAGGAAAAGAAATAGTTTTTAATCGAGTATTACTATTTAACAATGATAGTAATTTACTTGTAGGTAAGCCTTATTTAAATAATGTAAAAATAAAAGGGAAAGTTCTAAAACATTTGCGAGGCAAAAAGACTCTCGTTTATAAAATGCGATCGAAGAAAAAGACCCGAAAAAAACAAGGTCATCGCCAAGAAATGACAAGAATTTTAATTGAAGATATGAATATTAATTAAAAATTAGGACAATTTTTATGGCTCATAAAAAGGGTGCTGGAAGTACAAAAAACGGTCGTGACTCGAACTCAAAACGACTGGGAGTTAAAAAATTTGGAGGGGAATCTGTTAAAGCAGGTAATATACTAATTCGTCAAAGAGGTATGAAAATTAAACCAGGTTTAAATGTAGGATGTGGGAAAGATTTTACGTTATTTGCACTGGATTCTGGAATTGTTAAATTTGATTATAAAAATGTTAAACATAAACGAATAAATGTCATTCTTTAATTAAAAAGCACAACTTTAATTTTACTTTACAGTAGATATTTATCGAATTAAAATGATAAAAAATTTATTTAATAAAAATTCAATAGAAAATGAACATCAAAGTCTCATAAATCAAATAAACTTGTTCGAAAAAGATTTGACGGTCCTGTCTGATTCTGAATTAAGAGCTAAAACATTTCAACTAAAAAAAAAATATCAAATAGAAAAAAGTTTATCGTCGATAATTTCTGAATGCTTTGCAGTTACAAGAGAAGCTAGTTTACGTACTTTAGGATTAAGACATTTCGATGTTCAATTAGTTGGTGGATTAGTTTTGAATAATGGGCAAATTGCTGAAATGCGAACTGGTGAAGGAAAAACATTAGTTGCAACTTTACCAGCCTTTTTAAACGCTTTGACTCAAAAAGGTGTTCATGTTGTTACAGTTAATGATTATTTAGCAAGTCGAGATCAAATTTCAATGGGTCAAATTTATCGATTCTTAGGTTTAGATACTGGTCTAATTCAAGAGAATATGAATGTCAAAGAACGACAAGAAAATTATTTAGCCGACATTACATATGTCACGAATAACGAACTTGGTTTTGATTATCTTCGAGATAATATGGCATTAAATATAAAAGATATTGTTTTACGCCCTTTTAATTATTGCATTGTCGATGAGGTAGATTCAATTTTAATTGATGAAGCTCAGACACCTTTAATATTATCAAGTGTTGTTGAAACATTTCTTGATAAATTTGTAATCGCGGCCGAAATTACTCAGTATTTGGAAGTAAACATTCATTTTAAAGTCGATGAGAAAAATAAAAATATAATTTTAACTGAACAAGGAACATTACAAATTGAAAAAATTTTGGGTATTGAAGACTTATATAATTTAGAAAATCCTTGGATTTCGTATATTATTAATTCGATAAAAGCAGATACTTTATTTTTCCGTAATGTTCATTATATTGTTCAAAATCAACAGATAATAATCGTTGATGAGTTCACTGGACGTATCATGGCTGATCGACGATGGAGTGATGGATTGCATCAAGCTATTGAAGCTAAGGAAAATTTACCAATTCGCGAAAATACTGAAACAGTTGCCTCAATAACTTATCAGAATTTTTTCTTGCTATACCCGAAACTATCGGGTATGACTGGAACTGCGAAAACAGCTGAATTAGAATTTGAAAAAATTTATAATTTGCCAGTCAAAGAGATTTTAACGGATAAACCTAGTTGCAGAAGAGATTTACCTGATCTAATTTACAAAGATCAACTTTCAAAGTGGACTGCTATTGCAAAGCAGTGTAAAGCGACGTCATTAACTGGACAACCAATTCTTATCGGGACAACAACTGTTGAAAAATCAGAAATGTTAGCTCAATTACTTAAAGAATATAACCTATCATATCAATTGCTTAATGCAAAACCAGAAAATGTTCGCAGAGAATCAGAAATTGTCGCCCAAGCAGGTAAAAAAGGAAATATAACAATCGCAACTAATATGGCGGGAAGAGGGACAGATATTATTTTAGGTGGAAATATTGAGTTTCAAATTCGAAAACAATTATACACGATTCTAGTCTCTTATAAAAATCAAATAATATTGAATTCCTCAAAATCTATTTCATTATTTTTAAAAGATTTTTATCAACTTCCTCATAAAATTTTAAGTGTTATTGATTCTTTAATCATTGATCCAAAATTCATATCCCTATCAGATACAGATATTTTAAGAATTTTAAATGAAAATGATCAGATCAGAACTCCAAAATATAGATACGAATGTTGTATTAAATTTTTACTAAGTCAATTATTTGTTCTTCGGAAAAAAAATCAAAAGTTAGATAATGAGATTGTCAAGAATTTAGGGGGTTTATATATAATAGGAACTGAAAGGAATGATTCACGTCGTATTGATAACCAATTACGTGGACGATGTGGGCGACAAGGAGATCCAGGTTTATCAAGATTTTTTTTAAGTTTAGATGATAAATTATTACGTCTTTTTGGTGGACCTAAAATTCAAAAATTTATACAAAGTCAGTTTTTAGATGATTCTCCATTAGAGTCAAAATTTTTGACAAAAAGTTTAGACTCGGCCCAAAAACGCGTTGAAGAAGCTGATTATGATGGTCGAAAATATTTGTTTGATTATGATGAGATTTTAAATAAACAACGAAATGTTGTTTATTATGAAAGAAAACAAATCTTGCAAAGTAACTCTGTTCGAGATAAAGTCTTAGCTTATGGAGAACAGGTAATCTCAGAAATATTTAATGAAATAAAGAACAAAAAAGTACAAACAAATCAAGCTCTCTTTCTAGTTGAAAATTTTTTTGGGACAAATTTAATTTTAAATTTATTTGCAAAATTTAATATAAAACTCTTAAATGTAGATATAATTGAACTTAAAACTTACTTATTTCAAGAATTTTGGTTATGTTATCAGTCGAAAATCATAGAATTAGAAGTAAAACAACCTGGTATTATTTTAGCCTTAGAAAGAACTCTAATTTTATTATATATTGATATTGCTTGGAAAGAACATTTGCAAAAGATGTCTTTATTACGCGATTCTGTTGGTTGGCGTGGTTATGGGCAGAGAAATCCATTATTTGAATATAAAGATGATGCTTATGAACTTTTTCAGAATCGAAGCCAAATAACAAGGCACTTAGTTATTTATGATCTCATACGCTCATCAATTTTGTGATTAAAAATAACATTAAACTTATTATTTATTTTACCTATTTTTTTTTAAATCACTATGTCAAAAAAAACTTTGTCAAATAAAACTCGATATTCAGTACTTAAAGTATCTGGATTTCGTGCTAGAATGCTAACACCTCGAGGTCGAAAAATTATTCGAAATCGCCGTCGAAAAGGTCGAAAACAAATAACGATTAAACGTTAAAATTTTATTATTAGAGTAATTAAAAAACTCTAATAGTAAATTTTTTTTATTTCAAATTAAGATAGTAGTAATTTTATATAATTCTTTGTTTATGAATTTTAATAATGAATTGACTCTTTTACTAAAAGCTCGTTATCCTATTGTTTTTATAAATACGATTGAAGAGGATAGAGCTGAATATGTTATAAGAAAGACTATTAAACTTTCTTTTAATCGAAGTATTTATAGTTGGGATTTTGTAGACGGTTATACAAATAATCCAAATAATGAAGGGTTTGCAAAACGGAATCCATTACAGGCTCTTGAATTGATTGAACGACTAACTTTTGAAACACCTGCACTTTTTTTATTAAAAGATTTTAATAAGTTTTTAAATGACATTTCAGTTTCTCGAAAATTAAGAAATTT
>Ga0209092_10001468_pt1 | contig 22934 bp, 24 predicted proteins | sample FraStrMetagenome_FD_187446 | JGI IMG/M metagenome (GOLD analysis project Ga0209092, IMG submission 187446) | Marine eukaryotic phytoplankton communities from Arctic Ocean - Fram Strait ARC3M Metagenome (SPAdes) (version 2) | ecosystem: Environmental > Aquatic > Marine > Oceanic | place: Fram... | reverse complement strand
GTTCATCATCATGCCATAGACATCTTCTGCGTCAACGCACGTTCCATCATCGAGGTTTGCTTCAGCGTTGAAGTTGAAAGCTGCGGTGTTTATGCAGCCTGGGACGTCTTCGTGCTTGCTTGGGTCACGTGGATACATGTCATCTGCGTTTGCAGTTCCGTCGCCATCCATGTCATCATCGAGGGCGTCACAGATTGTGTCGTTGTCGAGGTCGGCAGGGATGCTTGCTGCATCGAGCGGATCCGAGCCACACTGTGTTTCTTCATCATCAGAGTAGGTGTCACCATCGTCGTCAGTGGAAACTGCGTCGCAGACACCATCGCCGTTTTCATCGACCGGCATGAGGCTGGCAACAAGTGAGTTGCTGCCACACGCAGTTTCGTCAACATCAGACCAGCCGTCGTTGTCGTCATCCAAATCCTCTGTGAGGGTTGATTCGCCTGTGAGTGTGTCTGGCATGCCGTCACCGTCGGTGTCGGTTGCAGCAGACGCGTCTCGTGGGAAGGCGTCTGCGTCGTTAAACACCGTGTCGCCATCCACATCGAAGTCGTATTCGTCGCATTCAAAATCACCATCTAAATCTTCAGGCATCGAAGTTGCGTTCATTGGATCTGTTCCACAGGAGTTTTCCATGACATCGAGGAAACCGTCGTTGTCATCATCGGTGTCTTCGACCAATGGGGGTGTGGAGGTTGACTCGCCAATCAAGATATCCGGCATTCCGTCATCGTCAGTGTCGAGGAAAGCCGCATCGTCATCGGGGAACTTGTCGTTTGGATCGATTTCATTCAATGTTTCATCCGCCATACCGAGGCAACCGGAAAGAAGCAAAATCAGCGTAAGCAAAATTGTTTGTACCTTCATATTTTCATCTTTTTCAGCGTTTGGTATATGAGTGTTGGCCCGGCAAATGGCGCAGTCCTCGTTTTAGAACGAAACGAAACGGCTGGGCATGGGTCGTAATTATCACCTGCAACCTTGACGCAAGGGCATGTCCAGACCTGTTGCCCTCATCACTGGCGGTGGACGCGGTATCGGCGCCGCTGCAGCAAAACGTCTTGCTGCTGATGGTTATGATGTCCTTCTCACCTACAACACCTCCTCCAAACCAGCAGAAATGGTGGTTGACGAAATTCGGGAACGTGGCGACGATGCGCTTGCGGTCAAGGTGGACTGCGCCGATGATGGGGAAGTTGGTTTGTTGGGCATCCATCCGTGGATGGCGCGTGGCATTGATGTGTTGGTTTTGAATCACGGAGCATACGACAGGATCGCTGCGGGCGAAATGTCAATTGCGGATTTGCGCCGAACAATGTCGGTAAATTTCGAAGGCGCTGTGGCCGTTTGGAAAGCAGTTCAGCCTCATTTTACCCCCGAGGCGAGAATGGTTGTCGTTGGTTCTCAACTTGGCACTCGCGGTTCACCTCATGGTGCGGACTATGCTGCATCAAAAGCAGCTTTGGCCACCTGGGCTCGCTCATTAGCGCAAGCGGTTGGCCCGGAAGGAAAGAGAGTCAATGTGCTCGCACCAGGGTTCGTCGACACTGATATCTTAGCCGGCGATTCGAGAGAGAAGCGAAGTCAACGGGAACAGGAAGTCCCCCTCAAGCGGGTTGGAAGCCCCGAGGACATGGCTGGAACCATCGCTTTTCTTGTCGGGCCCGACTCAGCCTACATCACCGGTGCAGTGATTCACGTCAACGGCGGGCTCTACCTTCCATAAGTTCGTTCAACAGCCTTGTATAGGGTCCTGCGGAGCACTCAACACTGGAGGCGAAGCGCATGGTCAAGGAATGGGACGATGAAGGCACCTTTGAGGACCTCGCCAACCTCGAAGTCGGCGATGCTGATCTCGAAGAGCGAGACCCGTTCGACATCTCACGAGCGCTTGAAGGAGCCGCTCTTGAACACCTCAATCCCGAAGTGAAGCGCTTGGTGCTCCATTCGAATTTCGAACCATCCGGCGACCAGCCTAAAGCAATTGAAAAATTGATTACTCAATTGGAAAATGGCCAAGAGAGATGTGTCTTGCTGGGCGTGACCGGCAGCGGTAAAACCTACGCAATGGCGCAAGTCATTCAGAAACTCAATATTCCAACGCTGATCATCAGCCACAACAAGACATTAGCAAGGCAACTCTATCATGAAATGGCAGGTTATTTCCCTGAAAATGCCGTTGATTACTACGTCTCACATTACGATTACTACCAGCCTGAAGCCTACCTGGCAAAACGGGACATGTACATCGAGAAGGAACTTTCCGTCAATGAGCGAATTGAGCAGGAGCGATTTGCCACCATCGCCTCGCTTGTCACCCGCCCGGATTGCGTAATTGTGTCCTCTGTATCGTGCATCTATGGATTGAACCCACCCGAGACGTTCCTCGAATACCACGTGCGGGTTCATGTGGGTCAAGAAATCGAAACGAGCGATTTGTTGAGGGAACTCATCACCTTGCAATACAAGCGAACCACCACCGATCTCTCCCGTGGAGATGTGCGTGTTCGAGGCGAAGTGGTCGATGTTTGGATGCCAAGCCGGGATGATCCCTTGCGCATTCAATTCGATTTTGACGGGATCACCAAGGTGTCAGTATGCGACCCAGTGAGTTGGGATGTGTTGGACGAACTCGATGAAGCCTGGATTCATCCCAAGGAATTCTACATGACAAGTCCGGAACGCCTCGAAGCCGCTTTGGTTTCCATCGAAGACGAACTCGATGATCGTGTGGCTCATTTTGCCAGCCTGGGAAAGGAATTAGAACGCCATAGAATTGAGCAACGCACTCAATATGATTTGGAGATGATTCGAGAAATTGGACATTGTCAATCCATCGAGAACTATTCCCTGCACTTCGATGGCCGAGAACGAGGCCAACGCCCTCATTGCCTTCTGGATTTCTTTGCTGCATGCGCCAAGCAATTCCACGGCGATCCGAAAAAGTTCCTCGTCATCATGGATGAATCACACGTCACGCTGCCTCAAGTGGGCGGCATGTATTACGGCGACCGTTCTCGTAAGGAGAGTTTGATTAATTTTGGATTTAGGCTGCCAACAGCGATCGATAATCGACCGTTGAAAATACCCGAATTTCAAAACCTCATCCCGCAAATGATCTATGCCTCAGCCACACCGGGTGAGCGAGAATTGCGGCACTTGTGTGAAATCACGGGACAAGCGCTCCCGAATGGTTTGTTGCATGCCAAATCGGGAGGGGGCGCAGGCCAGCCGACCATCGAAAAGAAGCACCCTGACAGCGAATCCCTGTACCACATGGTCCAGCATATCGACGGCATTGCAAAAATGGAGATTCGACCGACTGGTTTGCTCGACCCGGAAATCGAAGTTCGACCGACGAGCGGGCAAATGGCTGATTTATTGAGCGAAATTAACGCCCGCATCACCAATGGAGAACGGACCTTAGTCACTGTTTTGACCATCAAGTTCGCAGAGGAAGTTGCCGCCTATCTAAACCGCATGGGGGTCAAGGCCCACCATTTGCACTCGGAAATCGACACCATCGAGCGCACTGAAATCATCAACGCCCTCCGCATTGGCCACATTGATGTGATTGTTGGAATTAACCTGCTGCGGGAAGGGCTTGATCTTCCCGAAGTGAGCCTCGTCGCCATCTTCGATGCAGACCGTCAAGGCTTCTTGAGAAATGAACGAAGCCTGCTGCAAACGATTGGCCGGGCTGCGCGCAACCTCAACGGCCACGTGATCTTGTACGCCGATGCTATGTCTCAGGCCATGCGAGCCGCAATCACTCAAACGCTTGAACGGAGAGAACGGCAAGAAGCGCACAACATTGCCAACAACATCACACCCAAAAGCATCGTCAAAGAGCTGCCAAAGATGAATTCAGACGTGGATGATTTAATCGCTGGTACTTCGAGTGGCAAAGATGGAAGCCGACGCCTTGTGGCGAAGAAAGGTGGCCGTAAAGAAGGAGATTGGGCTCAAAACCTCAACCTTGGAGCGGGTGCTTGGGCTTCTGGAAGTGGACAGGATGGATCCGCAGGAACGCATTCTAATTCTTCAATTGGAAATTCAAACTCCCAATTAGAAAAACCTGCGGAGTTTGATGTTCGCTCCCTCTCTCCAGCACAGATGGATGATCTGCTCAAGGAACTCAAATCGGCCATGCAGGTGGCGGCCAAGAACCTTGATTTCGAGGAAGCTGCTCGCCTTAGGGATCGAATCTTCGAACTCGAACAACAACGCTGACACACCCTACGGGTGTGGCTTCTGCGCAGGTGGACAGGTTCATGTGGAGTGAGCAAATGGCCGAAGCATGGCGATTCAACCTGATGATTTTGATGTGCCCGTTGTGGACTACGCCTTTGATGGCATCACAACCCCCCGCTCCCTCATCAACCAGATGGCAAGTGCTGGTGGTTTCACGGCTACGAAACTGTCGATGGCAAGGGACATTCTGTTGGCTATGAAAAAGGAAGTTGACGCCGTAGAAGGGGATGCTACGAAGGTATGCAACTGGTTGTCCTTCCCTGCATGCCTGTGCGCAACTGGAACCCGTGGATTCTTTGTCGAGGCCCTCAAACAACAAATGTTCAATGTCGTTTCAACCACATGCGGAATGCTGGATCACGATGTGGCTCGATCGCACAGAGATTACTACCACGGGTCGTTTGAACTCGATGACATCGAACTTGGAGAACATTCCCTTATGCGGCTTGGCAACGTCATCGTGCCCAATTCCTCGTACGGTGAAATCATCGAGGAAGTGTTGACTCCGGTGCTGGAAGAAATGTACCAAGACCGACTTAAAGAAACGGGGAAAACCGGTGCTGATGCTTGGCTTGGGTTTGGTTCCATTCACCTTGTTTGGGAACTTGGCAAGCGCATTGGAACGCCTGACTCGTTGATTTATTGGGCTTACAAACACCAAATTCCAGTCGTCATACCCGGCATCACTGACGGGTCGATTGGGGCGCAACTGTTTATGCTCCGCCAAAAGCATCGTGACTTTCACATTGATACGCTTGCCGATGAGCAAGTCATGAGCGACATGACCTGGGATGTGGAAGTTTCAAACGCCTTGATGGTGGGCGGAGGCATCTCCAAGCACCATGTCATTTGGTGGAACCAGTATCGCGGTGGCTTAGACGCTGCCGTGTACATCACAACCGCCCCTGAACACGATGGCAGCCTGTCTGGCGCTCGATTGCGTGAAGCTATTTCTTGGGGCAAAATGCGCCCAGAAGCACCTAATGTGTGCGTTGAGGGGGATGCAAGTGTCCTCCTGCCGCTGCTTGGTGCGGATCTCTTCCAACAAGGTGATGAAGCATGAAGAATAAACAAATCGCATTCCTAATGACTGCCCTGATGACGATCATGCCCCTTGCAGGCTGCCTCGGTGCTGAAGAGATGATGGGGGAAGGGGGCGAGGCGAGCGGCTTGTTTGACTTCGAAGGCGACCTTGGAGGCACAACGTGGTACCACTACCCTGGCGGCATCAATGCGATGAACAACACAAGCGCCCTCGGTGGGACAAACATTCCGTTCTTCAGCCAAGGCACCTACTATGCCACAGGATACTCCACTTTTGAGCCTACAATGGGCATCACATCGACAGACAACATCTACTTCACCAGTTACGGCAATGGCCCCTCCGGATCAACGGCCATTGTGCAATGCAGCAACATGATTGAGATGACAAGTTTGAGCGATTTCAGTTGCCAAAACGTCTACGGCCCTGTGCTCCCGGTAGCCAATTCCAATGATCCCTATGTCTATGTCGACCCGTGGACCGACCGCATCATGAAGTTCGACATGCATGCGCTGCTTGGAATGACGGTGGAATGGAGCGACGACGAAGGCGACTCGTGGTTTGGCCCCTCTGTCGCCACTTCATACTCCGTTCAAGATCACCAAACAATAGCCTCTTCCCCCTACGGTGGTATCCTGCACGAGACCCTCTGGGTGTTCTGCATCAACGGAAACTATCCCTCTCCTTTGTGTTCTCAAAGCCAAGATGGAGGCCTCACATGGGGGCCTGAACTTCCTGGTGCACCTGTGGACTGCCAAAGCGGTGGCTTGTCCGCACACATAATCGGTGCAGACAACGGGAATTTCTACCGAGGGCAAATCGGGTGCGATGGTTCAGGGTATTCGATGTACAAAACTGAAGATGGAGCACTCACATGGACCGAACACGTACTCCCGACAGAAGCATCTGGGACTGCAGACACATGGAACGCCGAAGAGGCTCAAGTCGATACTGACACCGAAAGCAACGTCTACGCAATGTGGATGGGCAACGACAACATGCCGTACTTCTCCTACTCTGTGGACGATGCAAACACCTGGTCTGATGCCATCATGGTTGGACCGAGTCACCTCGAAGGCACTGGCTTCCCTGTCGTCATTGCGGGCGATCCTGGACGAGTTGCGTTTGGCTACGTTGGGACTGAAGGCGACGGAGTGTGGCACGGTTACATTTCAGTCATCACCGACGCATTCAACGAAACTCCCTTGATTACAACGGTTCAACTCAACGCCCCTGAAGATCCTCTCGACAACGCAAGCCCGACCTGTGGCTACGAACGATGCGGTGGTTTTGGTGACTTCATCGACATGCAAATTGATGCGTATGGACGCCCCTGGCTCTCCTTATCGCACAACCCAAGTGGCGACACTGGCATCATGGGGACCTTCATGCACGGCCCAACTCTGTTTGGCAACGTCACCGACTTGAGTGCTTTACCAGAAGGTGGCGCACAGACACTAGCTTGATCCTTGGTCAAGCAAGCCTGCAAGGCAGTGCATCAATGATGTGCGAACCGGTATCAGAGGTCGCCAACCATCTCCGTCCGCTGCATGAAGTGCATCATGGACGTTGGATAAATCAGGGCGTTGCAGTTTGTTTTCTTCAACGCTCATTGGTGGTCTATCGCTTACAACAAGCGTTTGAAGTTCGATTGTGGGCGTGGGTGCTGCAGATAATTCTTCAACGCCGAAGCGCCCAGTTTGGCCGGCCATTGTACGCATGTAGAGCAGATGGAACTCCTCGTAGGTTTGACCCATAGACCACGAACGGCGACCTGACATTTTGCATGTTTCAGGCAAAGGGTTGTCGCTCATCAAAAGCCGCACTAAAGCATCTGCCACATCAATTTCGCTCACCCACCAACGGTCTGCTCCCACGGGAGAAGGCCCCTCTTTGTTTTCAGAAAAAGCACCCAACCAATCTTCGAATACAGCAGGCGTCCAATCTGGGTCGCGCCGCATGGGAATCATATCGTGCACCATCACATGAGCGTCGACCCAATCCGTTGCAACATCACTTGCTGCACCTGCTGGCGTGACCAAAATCAGTTCAAGACCGTCGATGTCAAGCCCTATGGAGCCATCAGTGGGTGATGTAAAGGGGCCATGCCCGAGCATGACCAAGCGATGCCCATCAGCGAGATTTGTGATCGATGACGAAGATACAGTGGCTTGGCCAAACTCAAGATCGGTCGCATATGTTTCGTTGACGCTCTGAAGAAAATCATCATCCAGGACAACATGCGCCTCGGTGCGCAACAAGCGTTCAACCAGCCCCAACCTCAACGATGACGGTTTGCCACGCAGATGAATGGTTGGTGCCTGAGGCATGGTCAAGCCACCTCCACATCACACATCAAAGAATCGAGGATGGATTATTCTTCATGCCCCGGGAAGAGCGAATTATACGCCATTTACACCACCACCATTATCCAATATTCCAATTGGATTTTGTTATTTTATATTGCGATGGCAACATCGCCCTTTTGGAAACATGCCGGGTGGAATCCCCTGAGAAGACAGCCATAGATCCCACAACATATCGCATTCCTGGGGCGGGAAAAAACACGGACTTCTGCTTCACCAATTGAAATATAGAGTAATTTAGCTGCAACAAGCGATCTGCCCTTCGTCCTAATGCTGGGATAAGTAAAACTTAGAATAAAGATTTGAATTCATATTGAAAAGAAAATTATACGACATTGCTCAAAATTGAATTATAGAGCGAATTTCAATTGGCATGCACATTAATTATACGACAAACTCAATTGGAAATCACTTCTAAATCGGGAAAGAGTATAAAGCCCTTCAAGAGGACGAGGAGATAAGTCGGGCACACCCCGACACAAGGAGATGGGAAAAATGCCGAACGACAAATATGACATCCAGGAGTTACTCCGACGTGATGTTTACGTAAACGATAAGAAAGTAGGAACGATTGTGGGTGAACGACACCACCCGAATGAAGCTCGTGTGCGATCCATGCGGATTCAAGTGGACGCAGGCGTCGCTGACGAATTTATGCGAAAGCCAGCGGAACTCGCACCGCTGCCAAAGGAATTGGTGCACAGCATCCGGACCGATGGCACTGTGAAGTTGTCCAAGTCGATGCGCGAATTGCAACGCCGATGGCGAGACACCGTCCGCATCGATGAAAAACTCTACGCACCAGATGAAATGCTCGATCGAGCCGTCCTCGACAACCAAGGACGGGAAATTGGCGTCATCACAGATTTGTTCAAGGTCAAGCGCACTTACAAAGGCGTCATTGTGAAAACACGAATCAGCATCCAAAAAGAATTTGGCGTTGAAGAAGAACTTCGAGTTCCGATCACTGCCTTTTCTCGAACACGGGAACGCCTGGATGAAGTTGTCCTTTCGCGCTCTTTTGACAAAGTGCTAACGTTGCCGTCGTACATCACCATTAACGGAATGGACGACGAAAGCGAGTGAATGCTTGCGCGTTGATTCTGCCGTTTGCCGCTCCGTCAATCTTATGACGGGGAGGTGAGTCGCCGGGATTGCAGTTGCGCGGGTAGCTTAGTCGGTTAGAGCACCCGGCTGATAACCGGGAGGCCGCAGGTTCAAGTCCTGCCTCGCGCACTCTCTTCACAACATTTGGCTTGTCCGTAGGACTGGGAGCCACTCGAAGCTGTTCAATAGCGAGTTGTGGGCCGATCTGGAAACCGGCAATCACTCGCAAAGAAGATGAAGGGCCGTCGCTGGCACTCACTACGAGGGAGAACATGGTCGTCGTATCTGGAAGCAACGCTCGCCTGCTGGCGACCCAACTTGCAGATTCCCTCGGTTGGGAACATCATTCCCTTGAAACCCGAAGATTCCCCGATTCCGAAGGGTACATCAGAATACCATCGGAAGTCATTGATGCAGTACGGAAGGAACCTGTCGTTTTGGTATCGAACACCTTTCCTGATGCTGGAATCGTTGAAACATTGTTGATGTTAGAAGCCATTAATGATGTACGCCGTGGTAATTTAGAGAATCTAAGGGACATTGGCCCTCAACAATTGGAAGATGTCGGCCCCGGAACCCTGCTTGCCGTACCATACTTCGGATATTCTCGCCAAGACAAACGGTTCAAACCGGGCGAAGCAATCTCTGCGCGGGCCATCGGCCACCTGCTCGCATCTCGATGCGATGGAATCATCGTCTTTGATTTGCACGCTCCAAAGGTGCTTGAAGACTTACCAGTTCCCGTCGCCTTCACATCCGCTATGCCTGAATTAGCAAAGCACCTGCAAGAAACCGTAAACCCTGACTTCATTCTTTCACCCGATAAAGGAGCGATTGAACGGGCTTCGGCGGTTGCATCAGCCATTGATTGTGAATTTTCCTACCTTGAAAAAACCCGAATCGACGCTCACACGATCGTACACCAGGCCAAAGATTTGAACGTCGATGGGAAAATTGTTGCGATTGTTGATGATATGATTGCTACCGGAGGCACCATTTGTCGGGCGGCTGAGGCATTGAGAAGCCAGGGTGCTGTCGAAGTTCACGCTGCTTGCTCGCACGGACTGTTCACCGGTGGAGCCATCGCTCGACTCATCAGATATGTGGATGGCGTGCATGCGACAGGCTCGCTGGCAAACCCCCGCGATGTCATCTCCGGAGGCCCGGCGCTCGCTCGAGGGGTGCATGAATTGTTCACCACCCTAAAATGGGATGGAAAGTGATTCAGTGACCCGTTTAGACGGTATGGATGCCCTTCTTTTTAGCACATTTCCATCTTCCAGCGGGCCAGAAACCTTCCGTCGTGTTTATATTCGCGAGGTTCTGCGCATGGACTGCCTTAACATGAGGAAGAAGTGATATCCAATGAGTGTACACGTGCGATTTGAAACCCCTGAAGAAGTATCTGACAAGATCTATGACATGCTGCAAGCAAACAACAACGGCCGCCTGAAGAAGGGCAGCAACGAAGTGACCAAGACCGCAGAGCGCGGCACGGCTCAATTCATCGTTCTTGCAGTTGATGTGAACCCACCTGAACTCCTTGCTCACATTCCATTGATTTGCGAAGAGAAAGGCATCCCATACGGATACGTTCCATCCCAAGAATTCCTCGCTAAGGAAGCTGGCCTTCCTGACGGTGTCAAGACCGCATCAATTGCAGTCATGGAAATCACCAAAGGCGCACAAGAAAAGTTCACCGAAGTCGTTGACCTGATCAACGGCCTCAAGGCTTGAACTTGAAGTTTGGAGGAAAAAAACATGAGCGAAGAACTCAACGGTTGGCCAGCAGAAGTCGTCGAAATCGTCGGCCGCACTGGTATGACCGGAGAAGCAACTCAAGTCAAGGTCCGTGTCAATGACGCACCTAATCCACGTGACGTCGGGCGAATCATCTCCCGCAACGTCCTCGGTCCAATTCGTGTCGGCGACATTTTGATGCTCAAAGACACCGGTCGTGAAGCCCGTAAGCTCAACTCGAGGTGAAGTGTATGCCAGAACGTAGAATCTGTACTTTTTCCGGTGAAGAGATCGAACCAGGCACGGGCATGATGTTCGTCCGCCGTGACGGAAGCGTCATGTGGTTCAAAAATTCCAAGGCCCGCAAGAACATGGTCAAACTCAAGCGAAACTCCCGTCGCGTGAAGTGGACTCGCCACTTCGTGAAGGGCGGCATCCAGTGAGTTTACCCCTGTAAACGAGCAGTACAACCGCAAAAGCGGAATGAATCACCTACCTTGGGGGCCGTATGGCTCATAAAGGGGGCTCCAGTCGGAAGGTTTGGTGAACACCATGGAAACAACCTATGTTATGATCAAGCCTGATGGCGTACAACGTGGACTAATTGCAGAAATTCTCGGTCGATTTGAGCGCAAAGGGCTCAAACTCGTCGGACTCAAATCCGTAGTACCAAGCCAAGACACCGCAGAAGCACACTACGCTGTCCACAAGGAACGCCCATTTTATCCAGGCCTCATCAAGTTCGTGACCTCTGGCCCTGTTGTCTGCATGGCTTGGTCCGGAAAAGATGCAATCACCGTCGCTCGCACCCTCATTGGCTCCACCAACGGACGCGAAGCAACACCCGGCACCATTCGAGGCGACTTCGGCATGGACATGGGCTTCAACATGATTCACGGCTCTGACGCTGCAGACACTGCTGCGTTCGAACTTGGCCTTTGGTTCCCTGAAGGCCTCATGGAATGGGATCAAACGATCACCGCCTGGGTCTACGAGTGAATACCATCCCCGCAAGGGGTTTGAGGTGATATGATGGACGAAACCGAACAGGATTCGCCCCAACCATCCATCGCTGAGCGTGGCCACAACCGCCAACCGATTGTGTCTGTTCTTGGGCACGTTGACCACGGGAAAACCAGCGTCCTTGACTTGGTCCGCTCGGTTGGAAGCGAGCGCCAAGCCAGCGTAATGGCTCGCGAAGCAGGTGGCATCACCCAACACATAGGGGCTACCGAAGTTCCAGCCGATGTGCTCAACAAAACATGTGAAGCCATGCTTGGGGGTAAGAAATTCAAGTCCCCAGGTTTGCTCTTTATCGACACACCGGGCCATCATTCGTTTGTCAGCCTCCGAAACCGAGGTGGGTCAGTTGCAGACATCGCTGTGCTTGTTGTCGATGTCATGGAAGGACTTCAACCACAGACCATTGAGAGCTTGCAAACGTTGAAAGAAACGCGCACCCCGTTCGTCATCGCAGGAAACAAAGTTGACCGCATTCACGGATGGAGGACCAAGCGTGGTCGCTCGTTCATGGATTCCTTCAAAGATCAACGTGAAGATGTTCAATCGCTTTTTGAAGACCGATATTGGAAGATGCTTGGGCAGTTCTCGGAACACGGCTTCAACATCGAACGATACGATCAAATCAGGGACTTTCGACAAAACGTGGCTTTTGTTCCAATGTCCGCAAAAGACGGTGAGGGCCTGCAAGATTTGCTTGCGGTTACGGTTGGGCTTGCTGAACGGTTCCTTGAGGACCGACTGACTGACACGCTTGGTTCGGCCAAAGGCACGGTTTTAGAAATGCGAGATGAAGTTGGCATGGGCAAAACCATCGATGTCATTCTTTACCGAGGCGATCTCAAAGTTGGCGACCACATTATGCTGGCCGCAAACGATGGCCCTTTTTCAACGCACATCAAAGGGCTCAAACGCCCTAAAGGCATGTCGGAAATGCGGGATGCTGGCAAGCGTTGGGTTAACTTTGAACGCGTCGAAGCGGCGTGCGGTGTCAAAATTGTTGCTCCGAAATTGGAGAATACGATTGCGGGTACGACCTTGTATCGGGCGAATACACCTGAAGAAAGAGACCATGCAGAGGCTGCAATCCGCCAAGAATGGCGAGCCATCTTCGACACCATGCCAATCATGTGCTCAAAATGCAGCGATGTGTTTCCTCGTGCGGAGTTCAAAGACCACACCAAGAAAGGTGCTTGCAGAGGTGCGGAGGAAGAGCGCAAAGGTGTCGTCATCAAGGCAGACACCGTCGGTGGTTTGGAAGCGCTTGGTTTCGAACTAGCTAAATTGAAAATCCCAGTTCGTCAGGCCACAGTTGGCCCCGTCAACAAGCGAGATATTTTGATGGCCCATTCAGCGCAAGATCCGTTGAACAAAGTGATTCTGGGCTTCTCGGTCAAAGGCAACACGGAAGTCGCCGAATCCCTTAATTCGGAGGATTCTGAAATCAAATTCTTTTCTGGTAGCATCATTTACCACATTCTCGATGCCTATGAAGCATGGCGAGAAGAGACCGCTGAACAGATTGCGGCTGAACTTCGCGAATCACTCGTGTATCCAGGCCGGCTGTTGTACCTGAAAGACCACACATTCCGAGCCAAAGGTCCAGCCATCGTGGGCATGCGCGTGGTGGGAGGCCGAGTCCATATCGGTCAGCGATTGATGAAACTTGACGGGACACCTGTTGGTCAAATCAAGAGCCTTCGTACGCGCGATTCTGATGATGTCAAGGAAGCAAATCAAGGTGACGAAGTGGCTGTTGCGATCAGTGGACCGACGGTTGGCAGGCACATCGAGGAACTGGATGAATTCTATGTGGATGTCCCAGAATCACACGCCAAGCGTTTGAAGAAAATCGACCTCAACCCGATCGAACAAGAAATTCTTGAGGAATTGATTCGTTTGCACAGAAAGGAAAATCACTTCTGGGGCCGCTGATGTTTGCCATGGCTTTGAGCGCTCTTGGTTGACACATTGTTGACTTGCCTCCCCCTCACATTCATATATGGAAGGGCGCGGTTGGAAACTTGTCCTTTGGAGGCCTTCAACATGGAAGCAGGATTCACAGCCGCACCCGCAATGGGTCAAAACCCCGGAACTCAAGATTTGATTGGTACAGTTTCCGCCATCTCAAACAGCCTCATGAACGAAGTCAGCAAAGTGATCATCGGTAAAAACGAGAACTTGCGCCGTGTCACCGTCGGTATTTTGTCGAACGGTAACATTTTGCTGGAAGATTTCCCAGGTCTTGCCAAGACCCTACTGGCCAACACTTTCGCTCAAGCACTCGGCTGTAAGTTCAAGCGAGTTCAGTTTACGCCGGATTTGCTGCCTTCAGATATTATGGGGACCTACATGTACGACCAAAAGGCAGGAGAGTTCAAACTCCGTGCTGGTCCATTGTTTTCCAACATCCTGCTTGCTGACGAGATTAACCGTGCGCCTCCAAAGACCCAAGCTGCTCTTTTGGAAGCAATGGAAGAAAAGCAAGTGACGATTGAAGGTATTACGCACAAGTTGCCCGCACCGTTCGTTGTTATTGCAACTCAAAACCCAATCGAACAAGAAGGAACATACCCGTTGCCAGAAGCGCAAATGGACCGGTTCTTGATGAAAATGAGCATGGGCTACCCTGACCGTGCAGAAGAAAAAGCAATTCTGGCTCGCCGCAAGTTGAGAGGAAAGGACGGTCACGATGTGTTGCAAATCACTTCGCCAAAGAAGGTCGTTGCTATGCAAAAGGCCCTTGAGACGGTTCACGTTGATCCAGCGATCCTCTCCTATTGCGTCGAGATTGTCCAACGAACCCGGGAAGACCACCGTGTCACCAACGGAGCATCGCCTCGTGCGTCTCAATCGCTGTTCAAGACTGGCCGTGCCGCCGCTGCAATCGCAGGGCGAAACTATGTCATCCCTGACGACATCAAGGGCATCGCATTGCAAGTCATCGCCCACCGTATCAACATGAAGCCTGAGGCTAAGATCCGTGGAATCACCGGTGCGCACATCGTGCGAAAGATCCTCTCGGAAGTCCCTGTACCGGTCATCCAACCTGCTTGATGTTTGTACCCTTGTGGTTGCATTCAAAGAGGAGAACCGCGTTCCATAGATTGTCCGAGGAGGTGAATGAATGAACCCGTACAAAATGGTCATAGCGGTAGCGAATCAAAAAGGTGGTTGCGCTAAAACAACAACCGCAGTCAACCTTGCAGCAGCATTAGCCAAAGGTTCACCTCGCCAAGGCCTTCCAAAGGCCAAGGTGTTGCTGATTGATTTGGACCCTCAAGGAAACTGCGCAACATCGTTCGGCGTGGAAAAGAAAAACGTCAAGAAAACTTCCTACGACCTTCTCACTAATGATTCTGGAGAAGACCTTCCATTGATGGAAGAATACCTCATTGGACCTGAAGAACTCACGCAATCCATGCAGGACGCGTGGAGCTTGCGCAACAACAACAAGAAGGCCCCAGACAACGTCTCTGTCGGCCACCTGTGGCTCTTACCAAGCGACATTCACCTGTCGGGCGCTGAGATTGAATTGAGCCATAAAATTGGACGGGAAACCAGACTCCGTGAAGCGTTGATCCCCATCATCGATGAGTTTGATTACATCATCATCGATACACCCCCTTCCCTCGGTCTGTTGTCAATCAACGCCATGTGCGCGGCAAACTGGGTGATGGTTCCCGTTCAAGCAGAATACTATGCGCTCGAAGGATTCAGCATGCTGATGAACTCGATCAAGATGATTCAGCGAAGAATTAACCGCAATTTGAAAATTTTCGGCATCGCCATGACCATGGTGGATGCTCGATCAAAGCTCAGCCGCCACGTCTGCGATGAAGTGAATAAGAAAATGCCAAACAAGCTGTTCCAAACCACCATTCGCCGATTGGTCAAAGTGGCTGAAGCCCCTTGGAGCGGAGCCCCTACGGTGTTGCTCAACAAGCCAACCAATTCTGGAGCGGGGGCTGGTTCCTTAGAATACTGGACCTTAGCGAAGGAATTCCATCAACGGGTGCTGGAAATGCGCCGGGAATTTGGCGTTAATGAAGAGCCTCGCCTTCTTCGCAAGCGTAAAAACCGGTGATTTTAGGCTCTTGGGCGCCCAAATAGGGGTGAGGAAACCGACCTTTTAGCAGCGCTTCCTTCGCGGGGGTTAAGTAGCCTAAACAACGCAGAGTTAAGCAGGGATTGAGATGACTGGTGAAGGAATGACCTCCGTAAGCGTGAGTTATGAAGTTCGAAGGCAACTGAACACAATGCGCAGCACAAGCGGTCATAAGAGCGTCAATGAGTTGCTCTTGGACATGGTTCGTGCTCACAAAATCGCCAAAATGAACGGCGAGATCGAAACCCTGAGGGACAGAATGAAGGCTGTTGCTGATGTTGATATCGAGCATTTGGTTGACCGTTTGAACCTCGCTCCATTCAAGGTGTGATCGCATGATGAAATGGCGACCACCCGGCTACGAGTTTGATGCTCGTAATTTGGTTCGTGCCTTATTCAGCGAAAACACGAGTGAAGGAAAACTGCTCGAAGCCGCTGCGTGCGGCCATGTAGAAATTTTTGCTAAGGCCACCGCTTGGAACGGTGTGCTTTGGCTGATCATGAACACTCTGAAGCAAGATGGCAAACCCGTTTACACAGGAGAAGAACTCGGTGCTCTTCGAGAATCCTTACCGATTGTTTGGCGCTGATTGATTCGCGAAATCACTTGACAAGGGGTGCGCAGCGCCTCGCTCAACCGCAACCCAACGTACTGTATCGTAAACTGCTTTTGCTCGCGTGTACTTGAGCAAAGCCCGAAGCTTATTTTTTTGGGACCCGTTTTCTTTGCGCTCAAGGTATCGAAGATGTTGTACATTCATTTCAGATTGGACTTCTCTGATTAAATCCTCGATATCGGATTTTTTGCGGTTATACAAGCGCATGTTGTCGAACCAGGGATCCTGTTGTGTTGCTTTGGACATCTTCATGCGTTCCAGCGGGCCCAATGTGACAAGGATGGCCTCGATACTCTATTGAGGGCTCTTTAGTTCACTTTTGCTTGTCCAGCCATTCCTGGCCGTACCATTTCCACTGATCCATGGTCCAGCCCTCTGGAAGGCCAGATGCTGGCACTGGAGGCACTGCTGCTGCTGGTGCTGTAGCCGGTGCTGCTGCTTCTGACTCAGGTGCTGATGCTGCCGGCATGCCTGCAATGTTTTCGATGCTGTCTTCTTCGCTGTAGAGTGAAGAAGCATCAATCGCTTCTGAAGCGTCCTCTATGGAGTCGAGATCTTCGTCTTGGACGGTGAAGTCAAGGCTTGCAACATCATCATCCCAAGCGGAATCTGATTCAACCCCGCCTTGGGCTGAAAGGCCTGCTGTTCCTTCAAGCGCCTCAGCAGAGGCGGAATTTTTGCTTTGAGTTGGAGGGAGTGCTGTTCCGTAAATCTTGAGGTTGGATTTTGTCTTACGCCGCTTGCTCATTGCCCCAACTGCAACGATGATCAAGGTGAGGACGGCAAAGGCAGAGCCTCCAACGGCTATGACCTGCTTGACCGTCGTGCTGTCGACATCTGAATTAGAACCGAGTAACCCTGCGTTCTTGCTGGTGTTCCAAGCTGCATAGGAGTAGTCGCTTTCATTTGCGTTCTTGCTCCGAGCAAGATAGGCTTGGTAATCATCGCTGCGCCAACCCATGCATGCATCTGAGGCATCATCGAAATTAAGCATGCAGTGGTCTTTTTCGGTTTGGATCAGCGGGCGAGTGTCATCGTAATCTGCATTGGATCCGACGCCATCTTTGTCCCCGTCAAAATGTTCATTCGGATCAGTTTCCATACCGATGGACTCGGTTCGATCCACCCACCCGTCGCCGTCAAGATCTTGGCAGCCATTTGAGGCGACTTCAACAAATCCGAGAAGTGCCGTTGCGTTTGCAAGCCATGCTCGCGTGGAGTTGCCAAATTCCCACGGGCAAGCATCTGGTAGCAACCCTGTGGTGTTGTCGCCATAGCCATCGCCGTCCTGATCGCGCCATTGGGTGCCTTGGGATGGCAAGGCATCTGCACCTTGCTCGGCGCCGTAGCCTGCATCGGGGTTGGAATACCCGTCGAGATCGGTGTCAGGGCAACCGTATCGGTCCTGCTTGGAAAATCCGTTTTGCGTTGGGCAAGCATCCGGCATCAAGCCATCTGGGTTGCTGCCAAAACCGTCGACGTCCTCATCGGCCCACTGTGTGGGTTCGTCAGGGAACATGTCGCCATTCTGCCCTTGCATGTTGTCACCGTAGCCGTCGCCATCTCGGTCTTGCCATTGTTCTGCGTTGTTCGGGAAAGCGTCTCCGTTGGTGCCTGCTGGGTTGTCGCCGTAGCCATCAGCATCGGCATCGACGTATTGAGTTTCATCTGTGGGGAAGGCATCGCCCATGAAGCCGTCAATGTTGTCGCCGTAGCCGTCGAGATCGGCATCGTTCCATTGAGTGATTTCATTCGGAAAGGCATCGTTGGTGTCGGTCACGCCGTCACCGTCGGTGTCCAAATCATAGAGGCGGACTTTGGAGTAGGACACAAAGGAGGTGATGATGTAGACTTCACCAGTAAACGGCGTGGAGGAGCCAATCACCGGGCCTTGAGAGGTATAGGTCTCGCCCTCGCTGAACGTCGCCCCGTCAATCATGGTCAGTTTGCCATTTTGGGTGCCTGCAATGTAGGTGCTGTTGTCCACTTCCTCAAGATGAACAACCGAAGAACCGTGGCTGAGTGAAAGCGTTTCAACGGCCCATGAGTTTGTGTCATACCGGTACACAGCCCCGTTTGCAGCGCCGACCACCAGGTTGCCATCGTGATCTTCAATCAGGGCGTTGACAATGCCGCCTGGTTCATTCAACGTGGTCAACAATGTGCCGCCATTGTCTGAAATGTGCACCTTTGAGTCATAGCCACCCATGGCGATTCGTCCATTGTCAAGAACGATGAAAGAATTGAATCCGCTCTGTACTGGTGGGGAGTTTGTCCCTGTAGCTCCTTCCGAATTGTATTCTTCAGCCCGGCGGCGCCCGGCAAAGAAAGCAAGCCAAAGATCCCCTTCTGAATCCCAATCCACATCATTAACGGGATCGGTGGTCGAAATGTTACGGTTGGCTATTTGCAACACCATGTGAACGATGAACACCCCTGAATCGTGGGCCACTGCAGTGAGCAGTTGCGCATCATCGAGCCGTGCTCCGTTCGCACTCACACCGAGTTCGAGGTTCCACAGAGGAACGAGAATGCCGTTGCTGAAGGCGTTGACGCTCAGGTTTCCTTCACCGTCAACGGTCAGAACAGTACCGTCGTTCATCACTTCCCAGTGAACCAACTTCACGGCCGTTTGATGCGTGTAGCCTGCATCGATGAGTTCAACATCGTTCGCTGCTACAACCGGGCCAAAGGCCACCAATGGGAGCATCGTGAAGGCGATGAACAGAACAAGAAAGCGGTTCATACCTTAGGCCAAGCCTTCAATCAATATGAAGGAGCCGATGCCCAGTGTCACTTCCTTTGAGATGAATCAAGACTCGTCTGCTGATTCTTCCTCGTCTTCCGCATCGGGTTTGTGAATCTTGAGTGGCGTCATTCGGCGAACCGGAGTCAACGTTGCTGTGGAGCCTTCCCCTGCTTTACTCGAGGATGATTTTGATGCTGCTGGTGCGATGCTTGGTGGGGCGCCCCGTGCTTTTTTGGGCGTAAGTTGTGGCGGCACAGCCTTCAACGTCGTGGTCTTGACTGGGACAGCTTGCTCAACAGGGGACAAGACAGCAGTAATTGGTCGCATGACTGCGGATTCTTGTTCCACTTCTTGTTCGAGTTCTTCAGAGGCTGCCTCGATGATTTGTTCCACAGGATCCGCGACTTCAGTTTGCACTGGTGCAATCTCTTGAGCAACTGCTGCTTCCAATTCAACCGTTGATTGTGGCAGTTCGGTGACCACCGGGGTGCCGATGGCTTCACCAGCCGGCAGAGGCACGTCTTCGAGTTGTGGCGTTACATTTGGCTGAACCAAGGTGTTTGCAGGCTGGAGCGGGGTTCGAACGACCTTCGGTTGCACTGGTTGTGCAAGTTGTGGCGCCGCTGCCCCGAGTGGGGACTTGATCGGTTTGACGAGCGGAGCCCCCGGCATGCTCATGGGTTTCGAACTGGTTGTAGGGGCTCGCATACCTGCTAAGCCCATCCGTGGTTGTTGCGGTGCCTGAGCACCCATCATACCTCGCATTGGTCGGCCTGCAGACGCGCCAAGAGCGTTTGGCCTTGCGCCCAAAGCCGATGGATCCATATCGGTGGATGCCTGACCTGGGGCGTTTTGTCCAGAGATGGATTGCATCCACATCTGACGCTTCTCTGCTCGAGTATCGGTGGATTGCAAGTCTCGGAATTCGCTTTCCCGGGATTGGTAGGTTTCTTCTTCCTGATCGATTTCCCCTTGAACTTGCTTTGTGACTGCGTCTCGCATTTTATCTTCAGCCATTTCCTTGAAGGCATCCATCTTTTCAGTGAGTCCTTGCAAACGGTTTCGGATTTCAGCACGCTTAAGACCCAGTTGAGCCTCAATTTCAGCACGAATGTGTGCTTCACGCTTGCGCACGTCGATGAGGGCTTTGTTGCGCATAATCTCCTCGCGCTTGTCCAGTTGGCGTTCGAGTTGAACAGCAACTTCCTCTTCCTTGCGCTCTCTGAACGCATTGAGACGTTCTTCCATATCGACTTCTAATTCGAGTGAAGTTTCTTCCTTGAGCAGATCTAAATCCGTCTCAAAGGTCAGGCGTTCGTTGCGCAATCCTGCGTCAACCTCTGACATGATGGCTTTGCGTGCAGATGCTTCACGGGATTGGAACTCGAGTTCGAGCCTTTCGGACCAATCTGTTTTCTTGGAATCATACTGATTTTCGAGTTGTTCACGCAATTCTGCTTCTCGTTCATAGCGGAAGCGAGCAAGACGGTTTTGGATTTCTGCTTCGCGAGCGCTTCGGTATGAAGTGAATTCTTCATCCATGCGAGATTCAAGTTCAACCTCAACATCAGATTTGAGGGTGCGTGAGATGTCATCAATTGCCTTCGAGAAGGTGATGTCGTACTTTTCTCGGAGTCGAGACTTTCGCTCAGCGAGACGTTCTGAATGCCTTGCCTGAAGTTGCTGTTCGATCTCAACCCGTAATTCGTCCCTTCTTCGAGCGATTGCAAGTTCAACATCTTCTCGCATGCGTTCCTCGAGGTCGTCGGTTTCTTGGCGCAATCGACCTTCTAGTTCAGATTGGAGTTGCTCAGCGATGTCTTCCTCGAGCCGGAGGCTGCGACGCTCGTATTCGGACTTAAGACGTGCTTCACGTTGCTTAAGCCGGGTTCGAAGTTGTTGTTCAAGGCGGGTTCGAATCCCCCGACGAAGTTGCTCTTCGCGCTCTGCGAGTCGGGCGTTATGCCCTTCCTCGAGCCGAGAAATCTCACTGGATTCCATCTCTGTGAATCGCTTTTCCATTTCATCATGGATGTCTGCTTCGATTTCTCGAATGCGGTGCTGGAGCTGCTGGTTGAAGTCAAGCGATAGGCGCTCCTTTTGGATGTCCAAGCGTTGTCGGTGTTCTTCATGGAGTTGGGATTCAATCTGAGCCTTGAGTTGAGTTCGATGCTCTTCAACTCGCCGGTCTTGCTCAACTTCAAACTGGTCGTGCATGGCAGAGAGTTGGCGATTGAGCCGAAGGTCGAGTTCCCCGCGCATGCGAGATTCTTCCCTCGCCAACGCATCTTTTTCAAGCATGCTGAGGTCTTGTTCCATCGATTCTCGCATTTCTTTTTCCAACTGATCAAGGGTGAGTTCATGCTGAACCGCAAGATCAGACGCAAGGGCTTCTTGCATGGCTGAAACACGCTCGGCAATGGCTTGTTGGCGGATGCGGCGTTCTCGGCGCAAATCCGCTCGAAGGCGCTCCTCTTGGCGGAAACGTGCTGAAGTCATGGTGGCTTGGTCGAGGGAGGTGGAAGAGGTGGAAGTGAACTGGGAACGGAGTGCTGAAAGTGCTACTTTGTCTGCATTTTCACGCTTCTTGCGTGCTGCATCGAGTGCCTCACTACTCTTGCTTGCGCTCGGTAACATCGTATCCCATCCAATCCTTCATGCACTTCTCATCATAGATAAGAAGCGCGACGGATGAAGGGCGCAGGATGGCGGTTTGATAAGGGTAAATGCCCCACCAAATTGAAACGATAAGATGTGAGCAAAGAGGAAGCCGCAACCCTTCAAAATTCGTTAAAATTTAACATTGAACACCGTGCTGCAGGCTGGGCAATCGATGCGCCGGGCGCCTGGTTTGCGTTTCATGCGAAGTTGGCGTTCACAACCTGGGCAGGTGATTTCCACCTTCGGGATGTGAGGTGTGAGGGTAAAGTGATGCATGCAGGAGGCACATTTGAGATGCGCTGGGCGCTTGTCCACACCAGCGATCAGCACCTTACCACATTCAGGGCAGCCAACCTTTTCTTCCTCCCAATTCTTTCTGGTGACTGGGTGATCAATTCGAACCTTTACTGAGCACAACTTGCATTGCAATTCTCCAAGACCACTTGGCAAGAGTCCCTCGCATTTTGGGCAAGTGAGCGCTGGGGGCGACACACGTGATTCAACGGTTGATTCTTCGCTCATAGGCTCGCCTCTTGGTTCTTGTTTTTGGTTTCTTGCACTGCTGAAAGTTAACGCTTCTTGGCAATCAATACGATGCTTTCTGGCAGGAAGTTCCACGGGAGGTCGAGGGGGATGCCGTGTTGTTGAGCCAACACTTCGAGCATCTTCTTCGCACCAACTTGGTCCCTTGAGCCCTCTAAATTGATCACGCATAAATCGCCACCTTGATCCACTGCTGCTTGGAGATCTTGAGGAATCGTTTCGTTTGAGGTGGTAGAGCGATCAGGGACTGCAGCCTGAGAAGCCGGCAGGGCGTGAAGAAGTTCTGGCAGTTCCACTTTCGCAGCGATGCGCCACCAACGGGCTCGACCTTGGTCCCGGTGGTTTTCGACCAAACCCAAAGAGGCGAGTTTTTTCATGTGGTGGTAGAGGTTGTAACGGTCCACTTCCAGTTGGTTTTCGATCTGTACGGTGCTCAACTCTTCTGCGTGAGAAAGAGCGAGATAGACCGCACGACGGGTTGGGTGAGCAAGGGCGGTTGTGACTGGGTCTGCTCTTACTCTGGCCATGCGCTCACCATTCACGAAGAGCCCACCCTATGGTTTGAAGATGCCGCGTCAAGTTTGTTCAAGATGCAAGTTGAGTACGCAGCAACAAAAAGGATTCTTTCGTGTCCCTCCACAACGAGACAAAGAGATTGCCAATCAAAGCCACAGCACCCTCTGAGCCTGCCAGACGCGCTCCGTTGAGGATCACCAAGATCACCGAGGCT
>Ga0209092_10001467_pt1 | contig 22935 bp, 20 predicted proteins | sample FraStrMetagenome_FD_187446 | JGI IMG/M metagenome (GOLD analysis project Ga0209092, IMG submission 187446) | Marine eukaryotic phytoplankton communities from Arctic Ocean - Fram Strait ARC3M Metagenome (SPAdes) (version 2) | ecosystem: Environmental > Aquatic > Marine > Oceanic | place: Fram... | reverse complement strand
CAATTAGTTTACTTGCTATCTGAATTATTCAAATTGAATTTTATGAGGGCATCCTTGTATGATCTCCTTGCCTCCTCACTGTTGTCATTTTTATCTCTGTTGCTTGCGTCACTCAACTCTTTTAGTAAGTGGTTCATGATTCGCTCTTTTTGTTCGGTCGGATTAATTTTGATCATTTTGTCCGCTTTCGTCCTCATTTTTCTATTTCAACATATTTGGTCAGACAGACCGGGTACCAGGTGTATTCCACGTTGCGACAAGATTCTTTCATATTTGTTTCGTCCCACTCTATCCCATGAAATCCATTTTGGTACTTGAAGAAGGAACAGGACGTGATGGGGGAATCCTGATCCCTACGAGCAAAAATTCTTTGGTTGCGGCATGGTCCAGGGGTTCCGCATGGGCCATGGGTTTGATCATGATGATAATAATTGTGAACAGCGCAGCAGTTTCACCTGTCCTTTATTTCTTAGCTCCCCTCTTATTGGTTGTTGCGATCATCTTGCAATGTCATCCTCGTTTTAGGAATGCCAGTTACGAACGGGCAAATGAAATCTGTGCCAGTCTGCCCTCCGATGGACTGAGACTGCAAGCACTAGTTGATAAACATTTTGCCACGTCTCAAGTTACCAGCAAAAGTTTAGATGTGGTCTGATGTACGTCAGCAAGAACCGTTCATTATTAATAATGTTATGTAGCATAAAACTAAGAGTGCTTCGAAACGAAATTTTAGTGAGATTAATTCATTTGACAGTGCTAGTTATAATGTAAATTAGTAGAAAGCTTTCGAAAACAAATAATGCTATTCTTCCATAAAAAGATAGCACCATTTCCATCGTGGAAATAGAAGAGTTCTACAAAGCGAATGACACCGGCGACCTCAATCATTAGAAGGACTCGATACTTCATAGAATACTTTCGAAATCTCAAAAAATCGCTGATATAGCAGTAACACCAAAACACTATCAGAGTCAATTGATACAAAATGAAGAAGTTTATACGCTCTAGGATCTCTACGATTGTTGCACAATCAATACAAATCAGTAAATATAATACCGATCAATGACTAGCAACAATACGCTACTTTATTACTATTCTTAGATTTCCATTTTTGATTTGAGGTTTGACTTGCAAAATTACATGACGAAACGCAGCCTCAATTAACTCCCTCTGATTGCGAAAATGAGTGAGAAGTATTTAGATCACAACATTGCTCCTCGCCACCCAAAACGACTGCCAAAGGGGAAACTACTATAATTTGCTCGAAGCTTCTTTCCTTTCTTGTATTTACAAAGGAAGAAGCGCTTATATTGATCAAACATCGTGAATACTCAAATGATAATACCACGACAGCATTGTTAACCTTTACAGCTTTGCGGATCGCGTGGCGATCTGCATCCTAAACCATATTCTGGAGACGTAGTCGTGCATCGCAGACAAGGAAATCTTATCTTGTCAGCTTTGACGAACGCATATGGTTTACCCTCGTAATTGTCCAACCTTTCTAGACTAATTGATTCGTTGTCATCTGATAAACCGGGCACATTAGAACAATGAGCATATATAGCCATATTTTTCACCTTCTACATAGGTCATAGAGATAGACAAGCGGCAAGCCGAAGTGGGAGACTAATGGTAGGCTGCATTGAAACGCATTGCATAATTGACCAATTGCGCTCTTTGAAAACATGATCAAACTGTTACACGTTGAAGTACGTAGTGGAGAGTTAACATGATAATTATACAACTTACAAAGAGGCCCTACTGCCCTACTGTCATACTGTCCTACTGTCATACTGTCCTACTGTCATACTGTCCTACTGTAAAAATTCTGCACGAAACTTGCGTGACGAAAAACTGCACGACATCCAAAAATCTCCATTTTCCCTTCTTTTTTCGTTCGCTGCCCCCGCTTCGCGCTACCGCGCTCACCTTAATGAATTCCACTCACCCATCTTCGCTAATCGTGTAGCTCCGTGCGTACGCGAGTAGACCCTATGTTCCATGTCGTGGAACATAATTTGTAAGAAGTCTTTGCGAAATCTCGTCGACCACGCATACCCATCGAACTGAGCAGTAAGGAAGGTCTGTACTCGTATATTAATACATGTTGTATGTTGTAGCTCTATGTCAAGGTTGGCAATAATATCTTGCATCTGGCATCCTTTCCGATAATAGACACGGAGTTACAGATATCAAAGGGGCACTCGGAATACACTCCTTTGAGTAAGAAAGTGCTGGTCATCACAAGTGTTATAAGCTTTTTCTTTGCACGTACGTAAACAGAAACAATTGATATCATCGTTACGTCGACCCATTGCTAAATTTTATCTATATACAAAATGTTTTCTGCTTCTTTTTATGATTGCAGATTACCAGGGAAAAGAAAGCAAAAAATTCGCAATGGAATCCATAGATTCGAATCAAGAACTCTCGGAAATTGGGGAAACGAGTCAGGATGATAAGGGACATCTTTTATCGCTCTGCTTTGAGATGTCAGCTTTGTCACAAGAAGAAGGGATGAACAATGATATTTTGAGGAACAGTTGTGTAGAGTCTCGAGTTGGTAGAGACAAACAGCGATATGAGGATGATCATAGTACGGGTGAAAAATTGGGTTCCAATAGAATACGATTGTTGTCCGGTTGCGTACCGATCTTTCGAAATAATCATATCATGATGATCAGTAGTTCACGTAAGAAACAGTGGATACTACCGAAAGGTGGGTGGGAGAGAGATGAAAGTCTAGAAAAAGCTGCACAACGTGAGTCCTTTGAAGAAGCTGGGGTGCTTGGTATTCTCGGCTCGTCTCCTTTGGCTAGTGTTGTTTATGAATCAAAAAGCAACAAAAATCGGCTACATATGTTCCCTCTTTACGTGACATCCGTTGAAGAAAGATGGCCTGAAGCGGGCAGAAGAAAACGAAAACTCATTCATATCGACGAGGCAATCAATTATGTCAAAAGATTTCGACCGGAGTACCTAAGTATTTTGGAAGAGCTTAAACGTCGAAGATTAACAGAACCACAAAAACTATAATTCTGGTCCATTTTGACGCTTGGCATTTTCTAGATAATTACGCCATGTTAATTGCATAACAGGTCTCATCAGCTATAGGATGAGAAATAATAGGACCAATTACGACAGTTGGCTTGCATTTTGCGAGAGAACCAAAATATATGTAAGCGGATTTGGAAATATTTGAGGCGCTATACTCATTTACAAATTGACGTCGTTCTAAAGTTCTTTTCACCTAGTGGACGGAGATTTAGATTGAGTTGAATCCAACTTTTTTTTGTTGGGAGAAATTCATCAAAAGGCTTTCGACTCAATTTTTCATCGCTGAAGATAAAGAGAAATAATCAAAGAGGAATATAACTTGTGCTTCTGCTGTGTTGAGTCTACCCATTTCAGAGCTAAAGAATGATCTGACGCCGCTGCATCGATGGGTGACGCAAGAGAGACTCAACTATTACGCACAACTTCTAAACCTTATAAAATAGATTGGTGCGCTTTCCTGATTGTTTGTTTACGTAATGTTAGGTGAAGGCATACAACCTAGTTCAGACTCTTTGATTCAATCATCAACGTAATTCTTTTCATTATTGATTTTTACCATGAATGTTTTTGTATTACAGTCAATTACATCTCCTTGTCAATCGCCCATTCATGTATTTTTCATGATTTAGACATTCTACGCGTTTTCAAGGATCGAATCTCACTAAGAAAAAAAAAGACGTTATCACCACATCAGATCCTCACTCTAACTCCACAACTAAAACACGGAGCCTACCCGAAAGGGGCCGAAGATGACAGCATAATTTTTTATGCAGAAGAAGAGAAAATGTACATTGCCTACGTGTTTGAATGACCAACTGACAACTTTCAGTCATATTCTACTATATCATCTAATGCTAATATTTTCCGCTGTTCTGCCAAAGCAGCTTTTTCCTCTATAAGCTCGTCATTGGTGGGAACGTTGTTACTCGAAGAAAAAGTACTGAGAGAAGACAATGCGTCGTTTACTTCATTCGGAATAATTCTCGATAGGTACGCAATTTCATGAAGGTACTTTGAGGCCATCAAATTAGTATGCAAAGTTAGAGACCCGTCCCTTAGTGTTAAGCTCCTGACCAACCTTTCAATTTTGAATATGTTTTCATTTCGTTTATGTCTCACTTTGTACATTTTAGGTGCGCAAAATTGCCGAAAAGTATTAGGTGCGGGATGCTTGTTTGCAACTGCAACTGCACGGCTAGCAAATGAACACACATATTCAGAAGGATAGACCAAATCTGATCGATCATGTGAAGAATCAAATCCTTTTTGCATGATTACAGCTGCATCTGAAAACGTAGCGAGAGCATCACTGAGTTCCTCTTCTTTCGTAAAAAAGGTTGGACAATGGTAAGCGAGAAAATCCGTCGAAAAATTCAATCTCATCTCACTGCTTTTCATAACATCTTCAGGTACAAAACTTAGTGGAGGGCGTGAGTGCGATTCATACATGCCTTGAGCATGTGAATTTTGTATTCGTTTCGCGTAGAGTAGTTTTCCAAGGGCATGAAACGACGATAATTTCAAATCTTTGACATGATTATCCTTGAGTTTGTAGCGCTTTTGCCCAGTTAACGAAAATTGAAGAGCCATTGTCGCGCTTCGCATATCGCCTCCACTAGACTCATAAAATTTCTCAATAAACGAAGATGGGATTGTTTTACGTTCTCGATTAGCAATTCTCTCACACGCTTTCTTCAATTTTAGTTTTGTCGCCGGATTTATATGAATAATATCAACCATCTGCGAATGTAAAATATCAACATCAATAAGTCTTTCTAAAGTAGAAGACGAAACTTTACCCTCCGATGCCTCACTGCATATCATAATTGCCGGATAGGCTGCGCGAAGTACAAACTCTTTCATTACAGTCCGAAACGATTGTTTACTTTTCAATCCATACAAATTTGGCAACTCATCAATCAATACAACATCACCGTTCGTTCGGCCATTATTTAAATTACTCTGAGTATCGAGAGATGGAAAGGAAGTCGCCGCATTCAAAAAATCCGAGAAGGAAGATATTTGAGATCGATTATGGAAACCGCTCCCATCTTCCATCACTCCATCCTGCGATTCATCCCATTCCAACAAACCCAGGTTCATTTCCGATATCAAAACACGGCATAACGTACTTTTACCCACACCTGGCCCTCCGGTAAGTATCAGGAGTTTGCTGCAACAATTATTTTTACGACGTATCCGAGATTCGATCCACTCTTTGCACTCCTTCACCTTCTTGGGCTGCACGCAAAGTTCCGAGGACGTCAACGGCGCATGTTTCTCCGTCCACATCATAGATTTTGTTCGCTCCTGTTTTGACTTTGGATTGGCGTTATTCATGGATCCACGACCGCACCGTTTTCCTGCAGCATATCCATCTTTTGTATAATGAAAACTATCGGTAGCCGACGATTTTGACGCTCGTTGTATGTTTTCGTGCAGCAACGACGACGAATTCAATACTAATTTGTTACCGCCATCTGGCCAGGCAAGGCGGAGGGGTGGAGCAATTCGACGCTTCATTTAGTTTGCCAGCATTACGTAGTTCGTTCTTCGTACACCACGTATTAGAGAGAGCAGAATCAAGGAGTTCGTGTTGTATTCCATGGCAGAGAGCATAGAGCAGAGATGCAATTGGCGCGCGATGCTGGAGGAGGATGGGGAGAGGAGGTTGTAGGTTGGGGAAGTTCTGAGCTCTGATCAATATATATATGTATTTTAGTACATTCTACATGTACCGGTTCTTATTTAGCCACATAATATACTGGTGTGTAGTTTGTTCTCTCTTCTTCCCGACTTCCTATTGGTTCACGCGTGTTCCACAGGATCTGTATTAGGATGATAATGATAAACTTATTGCATACATCACTGCATATGATTTTGACAAAATCTTTCGCATATTTTTTACACACCTTTTTTTTATTACATGCACTACAATCTCTCTTCTCTTCATTAGATTAGATGGCGATGACAATCATACTGATCCTGATCACCGCTAATCTTTACCCTCTCTAACCGTATTTTTTGTTTCAATTATCGAGGTATACAAGTTTGAATATGAGCGACACTCAACACTTGTCAAATCATTACCCCTCATTGGTGGAAGGCATGCTTTCTCATCCATTACCGTTTCCCTCAGCTCGGATGCAACCTTGTACAAGCATTAATACAAAAGCATATGATCCTCATTCGAACCGTACCGCCGTTATTAAGCACGTTCTTGTGTTTGTGGATGATGACGATGATATAAGTTATTCGACAGAAGAAGAAGATGAGGGAGGAAATGATAGTGAGGTAATGATGGACGTGAGTGTCTGTAGTAGTCGAGGGGATGATAATAGCTTTGAACCTTTGAATTGTCATTATGTCGACGAATATGTGGATCGAGATATGCCATTAGCGTGGATAAATTCGCGAGCGAAAAGGGGCAAGAAACCTTCACCTCAAACGCATGGAACACCGGCTTCACAACAAACAAGTGGGTATAGGAATCTTGATGATGACCTAGATTATATGAGATCATCTGAGAGAGCCTATTGGCTTCAGGAAACTCTATCGAAATGCATTTATGGGGTAGTGCGTAAGGCAGTGGAGTTACGACGGCGTATGCCTACATCGGAAAATGATGCGGAGTGGCAACTTTCGTTTCCTAGAATAGAATATGCGATTAAGTTGATGAGATGGGAAAGCATTCAAGAGTGCCGAATGAGAGGAGAGGCTGAAGATCCAATAAAAGAAGTAGCCGCGATGCAATTTATTACGTCACTTCCAAGTACAAAGGACAAAAAATATGTTTTGCAACTAAAAGATTTACTTTTTGACGATCGATACCTTTATTCCGTAATGCCGTTTTGCAACGGAGGAGAGCTTTTCGATAACTTAACTCGTGATAGTCGAGGGAGATTTCCTGAGAAAAAGGCCAAAGAGCTCATGGTTCAAATGCTATGCTCTCTGCGATATGTCCATAACATAGCGGGAGTTTGTCACCGAGACATAAGCCTAGAAAATTTTATGGTGCACAAGGATGACGACGGAGATATTAAATCCATCATGATAGACCTTGGCATGTGTTTACGTGTTCCACACATAACTGATGATGAAGGAATTGTACGTTATTTAATGATGCCAGCTCAAGGTATGTGTGGAAAATTCTTTTATATGAGTCCGGAGGTATTCAGGAACGAGGGTCCGTTCGATGGATTTAAGTGCGATATGTGGGCTTTGGGTGTAATTTTGTACATGGTAAGTATTTGCTTGTCCATCGACATTTTTCATAATTTCCTTAGAATCTTCGCATCGGCCTAAATTTCTACTAACATTCTTGACTTAGATGCTGATGGGAAGCAATCCCTTCAATACGCCACGCGATGCAGATAAATATTTTCATTATATCACGCGCGGTAATCTCAGGACCATGCTTCTAAATGGAGGATTTCATTTTAGCGAAGAGTGTATGGATATGATGCAACGTCTGCTCACTAGCGATATAAGGGAAAGGTTAAGCCTTCAAGAGGCCATAAATCATCCTTGGGTACAAATAGACGACACAGCACAGCATTCAGTTACGTCACCCTTTTTACCTCAGCGACAATGGATAGATTGAGGAAATGTCGGAGTAAATCGTTCAAACATCGACAGACACTGATACTATGCGTCTTGAAATAGTGTTCAGATTTCAACTTTTTCGGCATTGTCGACTTTTCGCAATTTCTTGATTTAAAGTAAATTTAGAATAAAGAATGCTTTACATCTCCTTCATTGTTCGAGACCATGATACCCGTTAAAACCACATGTGAGACTTGTAGAAATTGAGAAGAACACATTTGTTCGTATACTCACGCAATTGAGAGTTATACAACGCCAACAAGTTATTCTTTATCACGTTATATGGGAGATATAAATCTGAGGTTTGCGAAGAGTCGTCGCAACTGATCTTTATCGTGTCCTTCCTATCTAGAGAATCGCGTATACTTTCAACAGTCAACCCAAAACACTTCTTTCAGAGCTCAAGACGAATGACGATAATTTAACGACACTTCTTATTCAAGTGACAATCCATTCATCCAAGTTATTGAGTAACTTATCTCTGCTCTCTCTATATCCCAAATGCATCGAAAGCTTTATTGTCAAGTAATTTTGCTAGTCGTTGCTCCCATCTCTTGCCATGAGGAGTTAAATCAGCATACCGTATTTCACTCTCCTCATCGATCTCAATTACAATCTCCAACCTATCCTCTGGAATAGTCATTGCATCTAAACGTGAAGGCCATTCGATTAAAGCTACACAATCGGAAAACACACGTGGCAAATCAAGCGGTGTTAAATCCTCGCTACCCCCCAAACGATACACATCCATATGATGAATCTCGACATCATCCTCCTCCGAATAATATACATTACTAAGCAAAAACGTGGGACTAGTTACTCGCATGCGTGGATCATTCAACCGCTCGCGAATAAATCCTCGGCTGAAGCAAGTTTTTCCAGCCCCGAGGTCCCCGTCGAGCAAAATTATATCTCCATAAGTTGTATCTTTCGAGAGGAGGGCGCCAAAATCTTCCATTGACTCTGGTTGATCAATTTGAACTTTCATAGGAAAAAGGAAAGAAGAAGCAGAAGAAAATTCTGGCGAGGAGCCAACTTGAATTGTGCTCAACCTAGACCCATTGATAAGATGATGACGATGATAATAATGATGACTACGAAGGAAGGGATTTGTCAGTAGTAGGCTTCGTCTCGTTGAAATTGCCCTGAACGAAGGCAACATAACGAGTGTCATGGACGCTATGTGAATAAAAGCTATTGATCGGTAAGAAATTATGTTACGCATTCCTCTTCTTTTGTCTTCCGCCTCAGTCTAACAATCATTAATGAGTAGTTTTCGCATGTATGAAGGATGACCACGGACGTAAGGATGTCAAAATATTCTTTTTGTGGCAAGAAATCGACGATTGATGATAGTTTGAAGACGAGAGGCAAAGGCAAAGGTTGGAAAAGGGTTTTAACGTGATAGAAGCTAATTTATATTTATCGCGTTCATACCGGTAATTGATTTTGTTACAAACTCTCAAAAATATGTGAAAAAGTTTTCATCACCATCACTACCAGTCAACTACTCTCTACTACCATTAGTACTCTCAAAAGTCACTCCCACCCTCGCAATCACAAGTGTTGGGTGTACTGTAGCTTCAAAGTAGCATCTCTACAATCTTCAATACATTCCATTGTTCATATGTAATACGAGTCGTATGTCATCGGCGCAAATGACCGCAGGTTTGCGAAACGAAGTCTCCATAACACTCTTGTTTTCACCTCCTTCTCCATCTTGTCATGGCGTCATCAAACATCTCATCAGCCTCTGTTTGCAACGACGAGCGTTGCTCTTCACCATCTAACACTGATATGGATAATCGCGACATCATCACTGTCTGTAGTAAAATTGTAAGTTTGTGCAGAGATATAACGAATACATCTTTGCAAACAGTCACTCTCCAAACAGCAGAGAGTAGCACAGGCCTGGGCTGCGAGAAGTATGATCAAGCGCGCAAAGATGAACTGGCGACAAAGAATTGGCTCAATGGACAACTCATGGATTATCAATCGGTTTTGTGGCGTCAACGAAATGGGAAAAAGCGTACTCTTCATAGGGATGACTCCAAAGACGGCAGGAGGAGGATTAAATTGTTAAAGGCTGAGTTATTCGACGTCACCATCGCTCATCAACAGCTACTTTTACTTTCGGACAGATTGAGGATAAGTACTGCAATGAGGTTAACTGTATTTCCAAATGCTTGCTATGAGAGTGAAGAAACACAGAACATTGTTCGGGGCGTTTCGGGCGACGTTGAAGAAGGAAGTAATTCAAATAATGTTGAAAACGATGACAAACGATTGTTTGTAACAAGGCAAGCTTTGAACGAGCGCGAAGAGATGGTTTCGCGTGTGCTTGAGAAGTGTGAAACAGTCGATCGTCTTAAAGATAAGTTACGTGAAGTTATCGGGGAGGGTGATGAAATACGTTTTGAAATCATAGAAATATTGAAAAAATCGCCGAAGTTTAATGACATTCCTGCGTATCCATCCGGCAGTTTACAGCAGATAAATCTTGAAAACAAATTGTTGAAAGAATGTCTGCTTGCATGCATTCCAAATTTTAAGAATTGGTACGATCGTGATGTCTTGAGACAGATGCTTCCAAAACTAGAGGAACTAAATTTCTAGTCGTCATTTCAATAAATAGCAAGCAAGCAAGAATGACAGCTTTTACTGTTTTGTCAACGTTCAATTTTGTTTATACTTCGTATTTCATTAGTAACCACTTTTCACGAAACTAATGCAATAATAACGAAGCAACCGCATACTTTCTTTATCAATAACAACTGCCAAGAAATCTGATATGTCTACTCATCGATGTCTCCATCTATTCATCGAAGCCATCATTGTCGAAAGATCTTACTTTGTTTTTTGATCCATGGTACATCAACGTTTGGTAATCCGTTGATTTCATTATCTTCGAAAAGCGAAGTTTTCTAAAATGCACACGGGTAAAACGCTTTATGGGTACCACGACTTACTCTTGGACGTAACTCGGACGCTCGTTATGGCAGACTCAAGATTAGCACCGTTTCTCAACTGTATTCTATCAATCCGTACCGTTGAAGAAAGTTTTCGATGTCGAGACCACAACCATGGATAAGGTACCGGTAGTTCGTTTGGATTGGAGCCTTCTAGACGTGATTCCTACGTTGGCCATTACGCAGATGGAAGTCACGGGTCATCAAATGCGGTTAGATGGGAAGAATCACGGAAACAGTAATTCTTGTTCGCAGTACGTTTTACGCAATCAGTAAAAACAGTGAGAGTAAAACTTAGAGACCGCGAACCGTATATCAAGGTAAGGTATACAAGAAGGATATTTCTTGCTCGATTAAGAAATATGTCTAGGCAAAAAGAATGGTAATGTTAAGGGCTCACTGAAGATTGTCATACTTAAATTACCAGCTGCTGGATGTACTATCCAACTATTCTTCGTAAACTCGACTTTCACATTGACAAAATGAAGTTCGACATTTTCCGACGAATGGTTGTCGCGCTGTTTCTCGTCCGCTTATTAATCATAATATCATAGCCCCTATAAACATACACCTTAGCAATATTGAGGTTTAGGAATAGCGAATTTTGTTGATCTTGAGGTGAATGCCTTAGAGTTACAACTTTTGTTTAGAATACGGTCTTTTTCAGACTCTGTACCTTAGTATCTCATACCGGAGACAAGCTATCACTTATTTTGCGCATTCCTGGTAAAGTTGAATGGTGAAACTTATATAACTACTCGACTTAGTTTAAGTAGACCTTCAATGTGGTGGTATGGACAATGTCAACTTCTTCTTCCCAGTTATATTCATTGTAAAGTCAAACTTCGAAGTAGAATGATCATGAACAATATAAAAAGTTGGTCAGGGTCAGTGTACATGTACATACTGTGTATTTGGATCGTAAAAATTAATTAGCTCTCACGTTACTCGAAGTGTATTATGAAAAAGAAGTTTATGCTAGAGGCGCGAAAGCGTTTGGCGCGAAAGCGTTTTCAAACAAAGCTCTTTAAACGCAACATGCAACACGCAACACAAGTGACTATTACCTGTTGTTCTCATTCAACTGACAACGTGGATAATATCTTCAACTGACATTTTAAGTATAAATCAACTAATGTCATTTTGAATTACATGCATCGATGGTAAACACATTGTTCCCTAGTATACGTAGCTGTATACGTGTGCATCATTTTTATGGATGATCACCTATTGTTCCCTTTTGAAAAATAAGAAGGCAATCAAGCGAATGAAATAATTATCAACTACGACGTCGGATAATTATATGTTAAGAAAATATATATATAATAATAAATATATATTCTTAAAAATCATGTCTGCGTAACTGAGATACATTGTAAAATAAAGGCATGCGTCGCCAATATATTTATTGACGGTATTCAAACCCGCATACGAGAAAGGAACCGGAGATTGATTTTTCAAAATTTTGGATGATCAAAAAATGTATACTTGTGGACTCCCTTCACTTCACACATGGAGAATAAACAGTTGTTCGCACATCCGCCTAGGCCTCCTCGTCTCTCATCTCATAAATTAATCAACGTAACAAAGCAAAAACAACAGAGAGAGTTTAGATGACTAGCAGTTCAACAACACTTCAGCAATCAATATAACGGACAACCAAAAACCAACCATAAAATCATGAGTGATATGAGCAGTAATCAGGACATTGTGACTCCCAACGAAGCCGTGGACCTAAGGTGAGCAGTCCAAAGTGAGAATAGAGGCGTCCATTATTGCAATGTTTTACTCCCACTCTCTACACTCCCTCCCTAGATTCATCCGAATGCTATGGAATAAATTCTGGTTTCCTGTGATATTTTGCGAAGCGCTGCAATGGTCGTTGAGATCTGCAATCTTGCTCAGTTTCTCCATTGTTATTATCGTGGGAGTTCCAACTTGATCTCAATATTTAGGTTTGAGGTGTTCACAGTTGTTCCAAAATTCGGGTTTCTTCAATCTAATTTACTCGTGATCTTCTGTACCGGTACATGTATGTGACTCCCCACCACATTCTAAGTTACTTATCCCAGATCAACGTAATTTTGGATGGCTCTCCTTCCTATGCAGACATGGTCATAATTTTCTGAACCCGCTAAAAAATATTCAAACCCATTTTATATCGACGCGTACTCACAAGTTTTATTCTTTACTACATCAACCCAATATGCAATCTTCCTTCCCACATCACAATGGAAACAGTGAGAACACTCTCACAACCAGAGAAGAACTAAGGAGGGAAGGACCTCAACTGCAGGCTGCTATTATTGCGCCGAGTCGATCTCCATCTATCTTACGGGATCATCACCATGAACCAGAATTACTATTGAATAAGGCCCCATCGCTAAAACCATCGCCGTGTGCTACGATTTGGGGTGTTCCCGAAAATCTTAACGTGGTTCCAAAACATTATCAGCTCGCCGCGGGTTATTGTACATTTTTCGTCCCGAATACTAGACCAAATGTTATATCAAAGAGAGTTACCAGATGTATGAAGAAACTATCTGTCGAGGTGAACTACGATGGCCCTCGAGCTACATTCTCGGGTGTCAACTTGAATTTCGTCGCATTCGAGGGTCGCCTATTTCGAGCACCTAACAAAGATTATTCACATGGAGTTATAGTAGAAGTAAGACGACTTGATGGTTGCGCACTTGAATTCTTCCGCATGAGATGCGCCATTACACAAAGTGCACAGGGAATAGAGGAGGATTTAGATGATAGTCCGGTGATTGATCTCCTGCCGGAAGCTAAGCTCGAAGAAGCTGAAGTCAAATCCATTGTCAACGAAACTTTTCCGGAATCATTCAATCTACTCGAGTCAAAAGAAGAAGATTGTCAAGTTCATGGTGTGAGAGGCTTGGTGCACGTAACGGATGGATCCAAGTCTGGTAAAGAGGTTGCCCGACTGGCTGGAGTCAATCTTTTGACGTTGAATGCATGTGAGCTTCTCATGTTTTTTATCGCATACATCGATTCTGATAGAACCTGTCAAAGTACCAAACACGATGATTTGATGAAATTCTTGTCTCTTCAATTGATAAGTAACATTTTTCAACATACCAACGAATCAGATTTGCGTTTGTGCGAAGACGAAGAAGCTAAAATGGCTGTTATTGATAGGCTTGATGAGCTCGTTCGTGTCTTGGTCGAAGTTGTTGAAAAAGCTGTTGAGAAAGCCCCGCGCAAACTTCATAGATGTTATTTTGCGATAAGTGCGTTGAATGCCCTCTTTGATCGCTGGCCAAGTGTAAATGTATTGAAACATAGTCGTGGGAAGAAGCATGTTTTTGAAACAGCGAAATTCCTTGCCGGTCTGAGCCATTCTCTTTTGGAAAGTCAAGCGAACATTCTTGTGAAAAGACTTTAATTTATTTTTTCATAGGTTTTTAGTCGGTCAAACTCAACTGGATTTTGCAGGGACGTGAGTCATTCCGACACTGCCTCCGTGAAGGGGGCGCCTACGCCGCTAGGGAATAATATTCCTTTGGAGGTCGAATCCAGCATGACGGTTTAATATTTAGTCGAAGTGTGCGGTAGGGGTTTTCGCCTTTTCATATTGAAGAAAGAAAAAACAAAAACTAACATTAGTCCCCTCGTTCCGTGTAGAATAAAGTCTGACATAAATTCTTTTCTTTTTAAAAAGTTATCACATCTTCGTAGAAGACACTTTCTGAATGTCTTCATTTCATAGTGTAACTTATCCTCATGTGTTTTAATCGTTGAATTACAAGACCAAATCTCGTATTATTGATCGTTACCAGAGGAAGCCGTTCAACATAGACGTATTGAAGATATAGTTCAGATTATTTTGGAAAAAGATGGAAACCTATGAGTCCTTCTGATCGTCGTGTCACCAACAAACTTCAGCTGAACAAAACAATATGAAAAAGAAGAGCTCAAGCACTATTTCAATAATGTGGTATGGAATAATGTATCCTTTGTAATCTAGAAGCACATGCTAGACCGAACATGATGTTGTCATAGCATAAACAAAAATGTAATTTTAATTTTCTTGCGTTCTACCTTTGAGGCTTTAAAGGAATGCCCCTTAATTCTTTTCTGTTGGTTAAGGATCTTGTTGACCTAAATCTTTACCTTTCTCTTCTTTGGAGTCACTCCATACGGGGGGACATCCTGTAGTATCTTTGCATAAAAAACATCTGCTCATATCGTGGTAAATTAATGTTGTAATCTTTTGCTCCTTCTCATGAGATTCTATTGACAACTGCTGGTGTTCATTCTTGAGGCAAGAAAAAGCCCAAATATTATGTGTTGGTTGTTCAATTATTTCTTTCCCAATAAGAAGATTCTTTAATTCTTGAAGCGTAATTATACTCTCATCCAACCTATTTCCACTCTCAATAAATGATTCATAAGCGACGTTTGAATAGCTCATTATACGAATAGATTCCATTGTTGGGTGCACCCCGCTTGTCATAGATTTAAGCTGGAATTCCTTTCGACGCAGTGCTTCATTAAAAAAGATGTGAATAGCTTTGACATTTTTTGGATCCTTCATTAAGCCAAGCGCTTCCATGACTTTCACTAATCTTGAATATCGAACTGGTGTAAAACCGCATTTTTTCCCTTTCAGTAATGGAGGTGATAAGTTCATCTTTATGCTGTCAGAAAAGGTCAAAGCCTGTGGCGGGGAACCCAATATTGATAAAGCTGTGATCGCGTCCTTAATCAACTTGTTTTGCGGAGAAAAAATATTGCTTTGACTACCATTAGAGGCAGACGTTCCATTGACTGATGAATTTTGAGACAAGTTATAACTCTTTTGAGTAATAGGATACCTCATCTTGCAAATCATTTCTTGAAGGTGAGCAGCTACTTGCATGTTAGACATTTTGTTATTGCCTTGGAGTTGTTGTATCAATTTCTGGAGATCTTTAGTGTAGACTGTTGTGAAAACTGAATGGTTAACTTCATCCATTCCTATATTCCATGTTGAAGGAGTGCTAATAGTAGCAGCAGGAGTCACACTTGACGGATGATTTTCTGCGCTGGATTTTTTATTTAAATCATAAACGTCTCCTTTACTCTGAATCCAAAGACGTAATGCATGAAGTAAACTTTCACCATAAAGCCGAAGTTGACGAAATTGCGGATTCATTACCATCTCACGTTCCAAACTGCAAGGAATGTTCAATATGCGTTTTCCTGGTGGAAGCTCTCGTCGATGGTATGCAACCAGGAAATGCCCTGCAGTTTCAAAAAAGTCATGTGGACTAAAATGTTTCCAGTCAGAAGATTTGATGTTGTTTGATGAAGCATTTTGAAATTGCATACTAAGAAGATCTTTTGCATATTCGTGACCAGGAAAAAAACAACATAGTTTTGGATTTGGAACAACAGTGATGATATTCGCAAAACATCGCTCCGTTACCGTTGAGGCAGCATTGCCTAGAGATTCTGTTCCATGTAATCTGATTATTAGCAAAGTTAGTCAAGTACAAAAATGTTACTTATACTTACCAAAGGCGTTACCGCTTCCTCCACAAAACATTGCATCCCCAGTAAACAGCTGAGTTTCGTCTGACAGTATATTTTGCAATTTGTAAACAACAGAACCGCGTGTGTGTCCGGGAGATGCAATTGCAACAATGCTGCATTCCTTCGGCAACGATAAATTTTCTAAAACATCACCATTCTTTACTAAATTTGTTACATAAGGTATGCTTTCAATAGCACCTCCATAAATCTGACAAAAAGTTGCATAAAAACAAGTTCCCAATAACCCAGAGCAATCACAATGTTACAACAAAGAATTACTAATTGAAAATAACTACATAGACATACCTTAAGGCCAACATAAGTGGAAGCCAGCAACCAATTTCCTGCCGTGTGATCGTGATGCTTGTGAGTGCAAAGAACACTGGTAACTTCCATCGGTAAGTCAGCATAATGTTGATTTTGGATTTTCCTCAAATGCTTATCTAATGCAACCGCATCACTGCAATCTACGATGGTGACTTTAATTTCCTTCATACCACCAAAATTCTTTCGCTCTTTCAAATAAACGATTACGTAACAGAGATTATCCAGCAATTGGGGAACACAATGAATATACACCTTTTCCTTAATAACCTCAAAACGTGTCTCAATTGTACGACTGTGAGGCTTGTTGTTGGTGCCATCTTTCTTAATCGACGAGTCGCCAAAACGAAGAAGCCAAAGATGAAGCCGCCTCCCAATCCCACAAGGATACAAATGTTCAATCGTTAGCTTTAATAGGTCGCTTTTTGTAATAATTAATGACAGAACAAACCCAACAATTATCTGCGGTAAAGCACTAACAGCCAGTGCAACACTTATAAAAATAATCATCACCAAAGTGAAAAGAAGTACGGGAGATATGAAGCATCTACTATGAAGTACTTCATTTCGCCATGTTTGAAATCTAGTCGCACCAACTCGTTTGATAACCGTGGTATCATCTTTTGCATGCTGTTCATCGTTTCCATTATTTTTTGATGTCATTTCTTTCTTTTCACTTTTTGTCATATTTACAATAATTCTTCAGATATGCAGGCAAACAAAAATCCTTTACGACATAGAATAACTTAAATATTCTATAATCACACTTGATACTCCTTTCTTTTTTATGCTGTAGCTTTTCAGTTTGTATTGTTGGTTCCATATAGGTCAGACATATTAGTTCGAAATGCCTTTTGATTTTTGATAAAAACGTATACGAACCTATGCGTTTTCTGTGTACCGGTAATCAATGCGACTTTGCTGTCTAAATCTGTGAAGGTTTTGTAATATCCGTTACGTGCACAAATAAAGTCTACACTACCGTTGGGATCCCAAAAGATATGGATAATGTAGCATCAAGATCGAAGAGTCTCTGTCTTCTTCCTCTCGTACGAGGTCAAATATCAAATATCACTCACGCTCACGGAAGTGTCTTTTCATCGTCTCATCTCATCTGCCTCCTTTATTCTCTATCTCTTTGTCTAATTCAAGAAGACCCATAGTAGGAATATCAGCACATCTTCCAAAACCAAACAACATGACGCTAATCGGACACGATATTCTGAACATCGGAACTCGTAAATGGGATCACGAGCAGAGAGCTCAACCAAACTTTTTAATGGGTCGCGGTATGGATGGATCTGTCATCTCACTGCCAGCCCACAGGCCTGAATCGTTTGACGTCCCTCCCGTTGCAAATGTGAGTATATCTTTTGTATTATCTACTTATAAAAGCGGTATCGTTTGGAATGTCATGATGATTTCGTTTGCACTGATTCGTATAAACTCATACATTTGCTGCAATTGCTGTAAAGCCGGCCGAGTTTTGTAAGACGAACTTTGCTTCGACGTGCGGAGGTGGAGACGAAGATCAGGCGGTCAAATTCGCAAAAGGAACAACCACGTTGGCGTTTAAGTTTAACGAGGGTATCATTGTGAGTGTGGATTCGAGAAGTACCATGGGAGCGTATATTGGCAGTGGAACGGTTAAGAAAGTTATTGAGATTAATCCATTTTTGTTGGGAACTATGGCTGGAGGAGCTGCTGATTGTATGTATTGGGAGCGTAACCTTGGAATGCAGTGTCGCTTGTTCGAACTTAGGAATAAGAAGCGCATTAGTGTGGCGGCTGCGTCAAAATTATTGGCTAATACGATGAATAGTTATAGGGGATATGGGCTTTCTATGGGTACTATGGTCACTGGTTGGGATGAAACCGGTCCGCAGCTTTATTATGTTGATAATGATGCGACTCGTTTACATGGAAACCTCTTTAGTGTTGGTTCTGGTTCGACGTACGCTTATGGAATTCTCGATACATTTTGGAGGCCTGATCTGACTGTAGAGGAAGCTATTGAGTTGGGAAAACGTGCAATTTATCATGCGACTCACAGGGATGCTATGTCTGGTGGTCTGAACAATTTGTATCATGTTACTAAGGATGGATGGCGAAAGGTACATTCACTTGATGTGAATGAATTGCACTATCAATTTCAGGAAGAAAAGGAAAGAGGAATGGCTACGTAAGCGGTCATCAGAATATATTTTGTCAAGCGTGAGGTTTACGATAACAAATAATGAGTTCGTTTGATCAACTGTTATCCCTGTTCTGTAAATCATACCGAATGTTATGCAAATGCCAATAGCTACTTAGTATCTAAGAATGAATATATCAATCGCGAAATAGTTGGGAGTAGAACATATCCAGTCTGTTGAGTATACAATAGTCTGAAATCGATGAGATCAGATTTTTAATAAAGTTGGAGGTATGAACGAGTTTATAAAATAAAACGTAAATCGAGGATATTTCGATAGATAGTGTACTTTGCTCTTTCTATATAATTGATCTCGTAGTATTCGCATGAGAATGTAATCATCAACGAACTAAGATTTCAATCAGCTTCAAAATACAGGTGGAAATGATGTCTCAATATTGTGCATGTTTGAATTTATATAATTCCTGTATATTTCTATTGAAATGAAGATGACAGAACGAACACAAGTACACCTAAAATAATTACCGATGCTTTCTCACGCATGTTACTTTAATCAGATTTCTTTTTAGGACTCGGAACAAATTGCATCAAGACGTAGAACGCAACAGCAAGTATATGACCTGCGAAGTAGTGACTCTTCCAAACTGCGATACTCCATTCAAAAGCCAACATGGGGAAAGGGAGTACGGCGTAGTTCGCCATCAATGTAGTCGCAATGATGTTGACAATACCCCATGGGGTCCACTTTTTACCACTAGGATTGAATCGTGAAGAAAGTTTCTTTTTTCCAACACGTTCACACATTGTCAACAAAGGCACTGTAAAGAAAAAGAAGTAATATCCAGGATAAAATCCGTGCCAGAAAGCACTAAGTCCGTAGGTTGCAACCAAGCTTCCATTTGTTCTAATGTAGACATAGCGAGACAACCAATTAGCAGTCTTTTTGTTCCAAGCAGCTGAAAGAATTTTGATGCTCGGCGCCGTTTCGAAGGCGAGAACATCAATATTACATACAATGTCCCACCCTTGAGCTTCTCCATCTTCGGTGAAACCCTCAAAACCTGCATACCATAGATTATTTGCTCCTTCAGCATTGATCCAGGCAAAGTAATACTTGAATCTGAGGAAGAATAAACCTATCAACGAATACCCAATTCTGTATAACCATGGATTCGCCAAGAATTCCGGTGTAATAATTACAGGCAATGCGTTTTGTGGGTCTTCGGGGTCCAACAATGGGAATTTTCCACTTCCAACGACAAAAAGACCAAGAATGATAATTGACTTTACAAATGGAATAAGAGTAGGCAACAAGTTGCTTGGAATCTTTCCACGGGGTTTTCCATCTTTATCGTAGAGTAAGGATCCATTACAAGCAGCCGCATAAGCGGAGAACTCGAAAGCCGGACCCGCCATAAGGTTTGAAAAACAGAAGGTGAACCCAAGAAACTCAATAATTGAAGGTAACTCTTTAACTGCGAACGGAGCACATTTCTTAGCGGCGCGATCTGGCTTTCCTTCTTTTATCAAACCTCCATCATAAAAGTTGTACGCAAACATGTATAGCTTCATCGTGAGAACCATCTGAGCTGAAGTGAAATCCATGTCGTATCCCAAATAATTCACAAATTGACGATGTAAATGAGCAGCAGACATATAAACCATAGCAAATGTGGGAACCAACCACTTGGAAGTACTACGTGGTAATAAGGCCAACATAGAATAGGCAATTAAACTAGTAATCATCTGGTGAATCCACTCGACATCAAGGGAGAACTGAAGAAGAAAAGCTCCAAGAAGAAAACTAAATGCATGTCTCATCTTTCCGTAAGGTATCATATTCATAATGATTCCCAATGGATAGCACACAAGCAATCCAAGAAGAAATGAGACAGTATCATAATCTTGTCCAACAGATTCGGCGAATTTGGCAACAGTCTCAGGCACAACTTTCGGCACTACGACGACGAAAAATTAAAGCGTTTAGATTCATATCCATAATTTACACAACGAGCGATTATTCCGGCAAAGAGCACAGCTCTCTATTCCTTTAAATAATATACCTACCGAGTACAACCGTTGGGGCAACATACTTTTCCAACGAGTAGATGAATTGGATGGAGTCCATAACGGCGGTAAACACCGGCGCAGGCACAATGGCGTCCATTTTGTTTCAGAAGATCGGAATATCCGTGAGTGAAATGCAAGAAATAGTCCTTCGACAAGTAGGTGAACGGTTGCTCGAAGCTTGTGAATGTATGTTATATTGAGGTTGACGTACTCAACATACAGGAAAGAAAGAGCGGGGAAACGAGGCAACATCTTTCGTGACCGCACAAAGACTTCTAATTTTAATGCTTTCAGCTTTCACGTGTGTACGTCAGAATTATTACCAAAAAGGAAAACACATGTAACGTTTTTCGAATATTTTCACTTACGAAACCTTTTCGTAGGGCCTTTTCCTGCAGTTGAAAAATGGTGTCCTTTTACATGCCACTTTACGGGATTTGCTAGTATACCTTTAAACCGTAAACTTAGCACTGAATGCAAACTAGATCGGCATCTGTGGTATGCTGATGACAGTGGCGCTGGGGCTACTTTCGACGATCTGGAAATGTACTTTTAAGTTCACGGTCCATCCTACGGGTACGGGTACACCTCAACCACATAAATGTATCCTAGTGACGAGTAATCGAAACTTATCATCCGCAAAGTCAAACTTCGAGCGCTATGGATAGAAAGTTGTTACTGGGAGTCGGTACCTCGGCGGTTTCGTCGGATCCCCAATACTGCGATCCGACTGGCTAAAGGAGAAAGCAAGTTTTTGGGAGAAGGCAGTGAAGACAATGGCTAGGGCAAGCAAGAAATTCCCTCAAACAGCTTACGTTGCGATGAAAAATTCCCTCTAGATGGAGTGGCAATATGTTCATCGTACAGTAAGTGACGCAGGGAAGTTCTTTGACGGTGTTGAAGAGGCAATAGCATCAGAGTTTCTACCCTCTCTTTTCGGTGTTGAAGTTGACATCACATGCAAATATCGAAAGTTAGCAGAGCTACCAGTCAGACACGCCGGTCTAAGTCTAAGCAATCCAACAACCAATACTAAAGAGTGCTATAAGTCGAGCACTCTTTACTGCTCCCACCTCTTGTCCACCCTACGCGGTCGAGTTCAATACAGTCCAGTTGACAATCTTGATTGCCAAAGCGAGGTTATGCCAGAATATTGGAGTCGTATAGAAGCAGCCCACAAAGTGAAAGTCAAGTCTGAAGTCGATCAGTTCCCTCAGGATACTCAACGTACCTTGAAACGAGCGAAGACAACAGGGCGCTGGCTCAGCGTCATGCCTTCGCACGTTGAAGGAACAATCCTATCTTCGACTGAGTTTCGCGATGCTCTAATGCTCCGATATGCACGCGTACCTTCAAACCTACCAACTTCTTGCGACGGTTGTGGCGATTCCAAGAAGTTTGATGTGAAGCACGCCCTTGACTGCAAAAAGGGTGGATTGGTCACAGCTCGACACGACGAAAGTCGTGACGGCCTCAGAGATCTACTAGCACATGTGTTTAGTCCATCCCGTATCCGATGCGAACCGATGATTAATCCTGCTCCGATACGTGCCAATGGTACCAAAACGCATGTGCCAAGTGCTTCCTCCTCGTCTGACTTTCGGAATGCCGATTGCGATGATCTTGATTCGCGGTTTTTGGGAGGGATCGACTGATACGATTATTGACGTTCGTGTGACGAATCTTGACAGCAAATCTTATAAAAAGAAAATCACACAAGGTGACATAAAGAATCATACGAATGTAGCGAAACGAAAATTAGCGTAATACATATTAATATCTACTATAAACAAAAATAAGTCAATAAATTCAAAAAAAATCGAAGATTCGAGTAGAGTTTCCATTACAATCGAATTAGCTGAATAACTAACACAAGCACCTAATCTCATTGACATAAAGAATCATATGAATATAGTGAGATGAAAACTAGCGTAATATATAACTACTAAGATTCACGTTTTAGAAACACGTTCTGACATGTTTTCCGTTTTCCGGTCGACCCACTCCAATAGGGTGTGGAATGGTGTGATTTTGGAATTACACCTACGAGACGTATTAGTGTTCAGATGTGTTAGAATCTGTGTGTATTTCCTTGTTAGCATGGGTGTGTTTCCCATGTGTATGAACATGTATGTGCGTGTATTCTTTCATGGGTGCCGTGTGTGATACACATGGATACATATGGTCCATCATTTATTGGTCTTGTACTGA
>Ga0209092_10001466_pt1 | contig 22942 bp, 13 predicted proteins | sample FraStrMetagenome_FD_187446 | JGI IMG/M metagenome (GOLD analysis project Ga0209092, IMG submission 187446) | Marine eukaryotic phytoplankton communities from Arctic Ocean - Fram Strait ARC3M Metagenome (SPAdes) (version 2) | ecosystem: Environmental > Aquatic > Marine > Oceanic | place: Fram... | reverse complement strand
CACCAGTGCTTGTTGTCTCAAACTTTTTAATAGCATTGTGGTAAAGTTCTACTGCACCAGCACCAATAGCTTTAACCATATCTGCACTAGAAGCAGACCTCAATAGTACTCGAGTACCGTCTATATGCAAATTGCCTGTGCCTACATCTCTTATATAACTATGACTACCATCATGGTAAATCTGTAAATCACTATCATCACCGAATAGTGCTTTTACATTATCAGGGAATGTTAAATTAGAACCTGTATATATTTCTGATTTATAAGCTTGAATTTGAACTAGGTCGCCTGATACAGCGGCTGAAGTAAGAGTAACACTTGTTCCGTTTGTAGCCGTAAAGTCTGTTCCCCAATCAAGAAGAAGACCATTTAAAAATACAGCAACCTTTGGAGGAGAGCCAGTAGTATATGCAAGAGTAGTTCCATTTTGATCCGAGCCACTAAAGACTGTGGTATTAGATGTTACTGCATATTCGTATATATTGAATGTGTCTGCTAGATTATTAGCACCAATTTCTACAATTGTTTCTGTACCACTTACGCTCTTTTTAAGATACAGTTTACCATCGTAAGTGTTTATGGCTAATTCGCCGAGTGCTAATGCAGATGTTGTTGGAACCGACCCGCTTGTTGCGGATCTTCTTAATTTGACTGTCTGGCTCAATTTTGGCCTCTCCTATTTGTTCAATCTCTATATAGAGCTTATAAAATTATGTTAGGTTATATAAACCTTTATTCTATTTATAACAACTAGGAGAGGAGTTTAGTATGTTCCACCATCAATAATATCAGAAGCTACTGGAACACCTGAGGAATTAAACTGAATTAATTTACCTTGAGTACCTGTAACAAAATTAATACCGGATCCTGTAACAACCATAACAGAATTATTAGTAACACTAGTTAGACCAGTACCACCTTCTGCAATTGCAAGTTGAGTTCCTAATGTTAATGCACCGGTAACATCTAAGTTATCTGTAACCTGGACTGTACCGCCTGCAGAATCAAGAATTAAATTACCAGAGCCTGTACTGATTTCATTGGTACCGTCAATCGCAATCTTAATATTATCTGCATAAAGTCCACCAAATGCTGCATCTGACCATGGTGTTGAAGCATTCTCGCCTCCACTAAAGTCCTCATCATTGGTGAATACAAATCTTTCTGTTTGAATATCAAATCCAAAGAAACCTTCTTTAACAGCACTACCATCATGCCACTTAAATCTGATACCTCTATCAATACCGTCAGCCGCTGAAGTATTATCAGCTAAGACTAAGACTGGATCATCTAGTGAGATATTAGTTGAATTAACAGATGTTGTAGTACCGTTAACAACTAAGTTACCACCAACTGTTAAATTACCGCCAGTAGTTACTGTATCAGAAGTGGTATCACCAAGAATTGTATTACCATTAACAGTTAAGTTTCTTGTTACAGTAGTATCACGAGTAACAGATAAATCCTGACCGATAGTCACATCGTTGGGTAAACCAATTTGAAGAGTTACATCTGTTCCTGATTTAGAAGCAGCAGTTACAATTTCATTTGCTGTCCCTGTGATTTGTAAATCATCTGTTAAGAGATCAACATCTCCTGTACCACTATCACCATCAACAGTAAGAGCAGTAGCAACAGTTACTGTTCCAGCATCTGTTAATCTACCTTGTTGGTCAACTGTAAATGTTGGAATAGCAGTTTGTGAACCGTATGATCCTGGTGTTACTGCAGTATCATTCAGGTCAATAAGTACTTGATTACCTGAACCTGTGGTTGTAATTCCTGTATCACCAAGAATACTTAATGTTTCTGAATCCAAGTCAATAGATAATGCACCACCATTATCACCTTGGAAGTCTAAATCTTGAGCAGTAATTTGAGCATCAATATAAGTTTTTGCCGCTAGTGCAGTTACTAATTGAGAGTTACTGGCCCCAGTTAAAGAAGTAGAAGTAGAAATACTTGTAACAACTTGTCCTGAACCACCAGTACTTTCTAATGCAAGACTACCAATATTTAATTCGGTAATGTGTTTATTGCCGTCTACAATTAATGCAGAGTTAGCTGTTGTTGTGCCATGTACATGTGATAATAGGTTAGTAAAATACTTACCACCGATAATATCAATCGAAGAAGCGACACCACCGCTTTCTGTACCCGAACCGATATATAATCGCTCACCTGCTTGTGCTTGACCTTTTGAAGTTTGCTCATAAGAGTATGCAAGTTCACCGGTTTTTAAATTACTAGGGGAGTTGGTGTTAGAACCCGTAGATAATATTTTAATTCTTGTTAAATTCGACATACTAGTATGTGCCTCCAATTATGTTCAGATTTTCATTTTCAATCTGAGTTGTAATTTTATATTCGCCTACTGAACCGTCATAGATCATCATTGCGCCGTCTGACTGTCCGTTTACATTTACATTAGCAAGGTCACCAAGTGTTAGTCCTTGTGCACTGATTTTTACAGTCTGTGCAACAATTTCATTTTGGCCGGTTTTCTTACCTTTTATCTGATTAGTCTGCCTAATCTTTCCTCTAATAGCCATTTAAGAAGCCCTCGTTACTCCTGGTGTTACCTCTACTTGCCCTTCAACTACTCTGGTTATAGCACCATCAGCAGCTGTTATTTCCACATCATATACATATCTTCCAGCCTTCAAACTATTTGTCTGCGTGGGCGTTAATGATATTTTTACCGTGCCTTCTAGCGCACTAGAAACAACTGCAGTAAAGTCAGTAGCCGTAGTTGAACTATATGTTCTACGCATCTGCCCTGCTGCTGTATAGCCGGTAAGTGGTAATATATTACCTTCGTTATCCGATACATCAATCTCTGCGGAAAAAGATGTGCCTTGGTCAATAACTATGTTAGATATAATTGCCATTTTATTCCTTACCTACCTATTTATATCTTTTAGGGCCTCAATTTCTGCCCTGAGTAATTTATTTTCTTCTTTTAATTCTTTTATTGATTCAATAAAGAGAGCAGATAGTTGGTTATAATCTACAACCTTATGTGTCTCACCTTCTTCGCTTAGAGTATCTACATCTTTAACAGCTGAAGGTAATACTTCTTCTACATTCTGAGCAATTACACCAGCAGCTGAACCTCTTTCTTTATCTTTCCAGTCAAAGGTAACTCCATCTAGTTGTGATACTAACTCTAATGCGCCTTCAACCTTTTGGATATTTTCTTTTAATTTTCTATCTGACGAGGTTGCTGATGAGAATGCAATAATATCTCCAGCGGCATCAATTTGACCACCAGCAGAAAATCTAAGTTCATGTGTTCCTGTTGTATCACTCGTCCCACTATGACTATCAAAATAAATATATCCAGTTCCGCTGGCATCGATTGTCATATTACCAGTGTTGATAGTGCCCATTTTCCTGACATGGTTTCTTTGATCAGTATCTAAGTTAATAGTCGAAGACATTTGTGATGTGTTATTAGTCAGATCAAATTCACTTCCAAATGCAATTGATAATGTATCTGTTTTTGATGCCGCATTAAAATTAGTTCCCCCGGCTCCTGCTGTACCAATTGTAATTGTTGAGAATGCATTCTGGTTAACTTCAGCATTACTTGCAATACCAGTAAGTTTATTATAACCACCTACTGTTAATACACCCGGACCATTCGCATCTGCAGATGGTAACTCAACATTATTACCAGTAGATGATGTTACTGTTAAAACACTGGCTGTTCTGGACCATGAAAGGTTTGTTCCAACGTGAGGAGCAGTGTTTGTGAATCTAATAGCCTTATTAGTATCATCTCTGTCAATGTCAATGCCTGTGCTTTCAACAAAGGTTAAGGTTGTTGCATTACTATTTGCAGTAACGTAGCCGGTCTCTGACCAAGAATAACCACTATCAGTAGAGCTAACAGACATAGTTTTAAAGATATTCTGACTTGAACCTCTATCTGTATTTGTAAAGGTTAATTGATCATCAGCAGTAAAGTTGACATCCATACCGGTGCCTTCTTTATACCACAAAGTATCACCAGAGGTAATACCATATGTTGTGCCATCATGATCTTTTGCAGTCCACGAACTATAATTATCATAGGTTGCTGTAGTCACACCAGTTACATGGCCATATCCATCAACTGAAAATGATGCAATTCCACTGGAGCCTTGTGCGCCTGATAGTGTTGAAGTGTCAGCATGATTAATATGTATAATATCTGATGCTGGGGTAACTGATAATGTAATACCACTGTTTCCTGCGTCAAGATAAAGTGTATCATTATTATTATCCGCAGTACAAGTTCCTAAAACCGTGTTGGCCTCGTTCCTAGCTGTAACATTTTTAAATATGTTTTGATCAGAACCCTTATCGGTATTAGTAACAGCAAATGTTAGATCATAGGGATCCGCATTTGAACCATTACTTACATCGCTCCAGTTAATATCAATTGATGCACCTGAACCAGTGCCTTCTACAAATTTCCATTCATTGGCCTGATTGATTGTGACTTCTGTTCCATCTCCATCTTCAACTTGGAATGATCTAATATATCTGCTATCTAAATCAACAGTTGTTACACCTGCCACTGTTGTGTGACCAAATGTGTCAAAGTCAAAGTCAATATCTTGTAATACAACTCCATTTGAATTATTAGAAGTTAAGTTAGCAACACTTGAAGTATCAGTATGGCTAATAGAGAATCTATCACCCGAAACGTCATCAGCAACTAATGTGATTCCACTGTTACCTGCATCGATGATTAATGTATCATTATTATTATCAGCAACCAAGGTTCCTAAAGCAGTATGTGCAGAATTTCTTAATTGTACATTCTTAAAGATATTTTGAGATGAACCTCTATCTGTATTTGTAAAGGTTAATACATCATCAGCAGTAAAGTTGACATCCATACCGGTGCCTTCTTTAAACCAAAGTGTATCATTTTGTGTGATAGAGTATGTTGTACCATCATGGTCTTTAGCATTCCAAGATCTGATGTATCTGTCATCTAAATTAACTTCATCAATTGCAGTAACATGACCGAAACCGTCAACTGTAAAGTCTTGGATTACATAACCACCAGTACCAGTACCTAACTGACCTAAAAGAGTTGATGTATCTGCATGACCATATTCAATCGTTGAACCACTTCTTGTTACTGTTAAACCAGCAGCTTGATTAAATGTCACAGTTTCTGCAGTTGTAATACTTTCCGAACCAGAAACACCTTCAGCCGCTAAGTTCCAATTATCATAATCAGTTTGTTCTGTAATAATATTATAGTATGTTCCGTTTGATGCCTGGGCCTGCCAAGTATCAGTTGATTCGTTCCAAATTAATGAACGGTTAGTAACGCTACCTCTTTCTACTTCAAAACCAGCATTCTGTGTTGGAGTACCAGTTTCATCAGCGTTTAAAACAATGATGTTATCGCCGATGTTAACCTGATTTGAATTTACCTGAGTTGTAGAACCAGATACAGTTAAGTTGCCGCCAATATAAACATCTTTAGCAATACCAACACCACCTGCAACTCTTAATGATCCCGATGTTGTGCTTGTAGACTGAGTATTACTTAGTACTCTTAGTGTGCCTGGAGCTCTTAAATCAGTAGGTAAACCAAATTCAACTTCATCATCTTTGGCCTCTGTTACAATCTGATTTGCGACTCCATCAAAGTGAAGTGTTTCAGATGCAAGATTAATTACTTGATGCCCAGAGCCGCCACTATTAGTTTCTGCACTAAATGTTAATTCTGTAACAATACTTGCGGTCGTTGCAGCTGTTATTCTACCTTTATTATCAATAGTTAATACAGGAATTGCCGTTGTACTACCATATGAATTTGCAGAAACACCTGTAGTTTTTAATGCAAAGTCAAAGTTTTGATTTGTAGAATCCCAGGTGGCATTTAAATCTGTTTCTGTGTTATTGGATATTAAATCTTGAGCATTATAGAATGTTACAATATCTGCAGTAAGAGCATTTCCACTATCGTCAATACCTACTGCCTGCCAAGCTCTATCTGGTTTGGTTCCAACTACACCTTCGTTCCACTGAATTTTTGCATCGAGTGTTGGTGAAGTTGCACCACCAACAGCACCATTAATATTGATAGCACTTCTATCAATTTCAATACCTTCTGAACTTGCACTAGAAGCAAGAGTAATAAATGCTGTATCAAAGGATAGAGATGAACCAGCACCTCCACCAATTAGAAGTGTACCATCAATGTCAAGAGTTGCACCATCAGGAATTGTAAGTGTGTTACCTGTAGTAAATGTAATATCCTGATCAAAAGTCTGACCGGTTGTAGTAGTTGTTCTGATTACAGTTGAATCAACTTCAATATCATTGGCGTTAACAGTAATACCACCATCTGTTGCACCAACAACATTGATTGTTTTATCACTTCTTAAATTACCGCCACCTGCTAAACCAGCACCAGCAGTAATAGTTGTTCCTGAAATCTCGTTAATTGCACCTTTAATGTGCGTAGCGGCCAAATCAGTGAATGAAATACTATTATCAACAGTTACGGCACCATCAATTAATTTCATAACCTTACCGATGTCTGTGTCATTATTGACTACACCAGTTTTTAGATTATCTAATGTTCCAGCAATTGTAGTGGAACCATAAGTTCCGGTATTGTAAATATCTGAATCACCGATTGCAGTATTAAGTAAATTAACTGCTACTGTTAAGTTTGCTGCACCTACTGCCTCAGTATCGGTACCTGTAATAACACCACTACCGATTGTTGTTCCTAATTCAACAATAGCACCACGGACATCAGTAGCAGCAATATTAGCACCAGCACCCCATGTTACATAATTACCTGTTGTTCCTCTAAGTGCAGTTTCAAGCTCAAGTATTGCAGTTGATACAGTTGATGCATCAGTACCCATAGCGGCAGAAGTAATTGTTCCTAATTCTGCATCGTGTTCATTAATTCCACCAATGACTCCATCCGAAGAAGCAGTAGTTAAAGTATAATTAGTTAGAGCTGTGCCTCTTAGGGCAACTTCTAATTCATTGATACCACCTACAAGGTAATTGGCACCAGTATTAAGTGTTACGGACCCCGCAGTATGAATATCAGCATATACTGCATTTAATCCGTCACGTATATTAGTACCTGCAGTTACAGTATAATTAGTATTTGTACCTCTTAGGGCTGCTTCTAATTCATTAACTGCACCAATAACACCATCGGTTTGATTAGTTGTTCCAAGATTATAGTTACTTAAATTACCTCTTACTGCAGTCTCTAATTCATTAACACCACCAACAAGATAATTAGCATCAGTACCTAATGTGACACTATCTGTTGTGTGAATATCATCATAGATTTCATTAATAGAATCTAAGATAGAAGTTTTATCAGTAGTTTTTAAATTTGCAAGAGTTCTTTTTGTTCCACCCTCTACATTAAATAGGTCTGCTTCGTGTTCATTGATTGCTGATTGTAAATCAGTCGCACTAGTTGTTAAATTTTCTACTGTTCCAATATCATCTTGTACTTCGTTAATTGCTGTAACTAAATCAGTTGCAATAACTTTAATATCATCATTAATACTTAATGAAGAATTAAATTCAACTATATGCCCTGTGGTTTGATCAAATGGAGTGAATGCAGTATGTTCAGCGCCAGCAACTTTTGCCTGAGCTGCAGTATAACCTAAAATTCTAATTTGAGCACTAGCACTATAAGTTCCACTATGAGATTTAATATAAAGATGTGATGTTCCAGCATGATATACTGTACCATGCCATGATGCATTATCTTCAACTTGAGCTAATGTACTTCTATTAGCACTATCTTGATAAACAGTAGAACCTTCAGTAAACTTAGTTAAATCAGGACTTCCTGTTAATATAACTTTACCTGTAGCATTAGGAATATGATAATCAGCAGCTGCAAGGCCTTGAGTTAATTCTGTAGAACCATCCAGTACTCTAATTGCTGCTTTATCATATGATTCAGAAATTAATCTTAAAACATTAGCATTAGCAATCGATGAACCACCAACACTTAAATCAAGTGATGAATTAAAATTACCCGTAGAATTTTTTACCAAGATTTTTGGTTTATTATCAATCGTTACAATAGACTCAATTGTTGCCGAATAACCGCCTGTTTGGCCAACACCAGCACCAGCAATAAATGCACTTGGAATACTTGTACTATCTGCAAGAATAATGTAACCCGCAGTATTATCAATAGAGGTATCTGTTATTAACGGAAAAACTTGCGTCTTTGAATTATCATCATCACCATCAATAATATTTAATTTTAAACCCGACACATTATCGTGTTTAAATACTTTATCTGTTAACCTAGAATCTAATCTATCATCAGCTCCAAGGTTTAGTGAGACTTCATTTGACTTTTGTCTCCACTCCTCGAATGTATTAGATTTTAAAATTTTAATTTCGTTGTCGGCCATTATTTACCACCTAAATTTTTTAATAGTGCTTTAATTTCTGCAATGTCATTTTTCATTTCAGCAAGTTCATCCGATTGTTTATTTCTCTTAGCTATTTGAGATAATCTTTGATTATATGCCGTCTTATTATTATTTATAACGGCATGATTTGTTAAATCTCTTTCTAGGTCAAAATTGTTGTCTATTTTTATTTTATTCATTATGTTGTCGCAATTGCCCTAAAGTCTCTAATAGTTGGAATATCTGTACTTCTTACACTTTTTAATACAACCTTTATACTGAATTTACTGAAAGGAGTATTTAGAGTAGTAAAGTCTTTCTGGTAATGAACCTCTGAATATACACCATTACTGTTTGTTGGTACTATTTGGTCTGGAGTCATTTCACTCCAATCAATAGCATCAAAATCAACATCAGAATCATCGGTAATTTTATACCAAACTTCGATATCAGCATTCTTTGGTTTATTTGCATTTATATAAACATCTAATACATTAGCATCAGTATTAAGAGTTACTTGTTTAGTGATATATTTAGCAGCTGCAGATGAGCCTGTTCCAGAAGATTCAGCAACATAAGTACTATAATTTGCTTGATGTTCCTCAGGACTATTAATTCTATTTTGAATAGTAAATAAAGATGTTCTATTTAAATCAATTACAGGAGAAAGATTTTCTTTACCGCTGTTACTTAATACACACCTTAGTTGGAATGGTTTAGAAGCTAAACTTTTAAATGCTTCATTTCTTTCTGAGGCAATCATATATGGTTTTTCAAACTGAATATTTTTATTGCCTAAAATTTCTTGTTCACTATCATATGTGTAAAATGATTGTCCTGAATCATTCTGTCCATCTTGTGAATAACCAGTTAAACCAGTGTGAAAATATTTAATTCCTGCTTTATCAAATTCAATGGTAGAAGCATTTAATTTTAGTACATCATACATCTGATTTTCAGAAGCAGTTACGGCAGTACCACCACCTCTAATTCCTGTCGATGCAGCCTGGCCCGTTACTGTAATAGTATATGAATCAAGTTCAGCATCATTTACTGTATGGTTACCATTAAGTGCTGACGCCACAATATTGTTTACTGTTCCTGAAACACCTGCAATACTTACTGAGTGATTACCATCAACTCCATACATACCGTGGTTTTTATGCATCACTCTAATTCTACAAGTTGAACTTGTAACATTTTGTTCAAACACCAATGGATTTAATCCTAGTGTTTTTAGAGGCACTGCATCATTTACAAAATTAACTTCTGCAGATGAACCAGTAAATGAAGCTCTATTTAATTTAAATTTAAGATCTTTATTTTGTTCTGGAGTCCAAGTAGAAGCATTAGCAGAGGTAAAGAATACACCATCAAATGGCTGTTTAGTAATTCTCTTATCAATATCTGTTAAATCAAATTTACTTGTTTCTGCAACATAAACTTTATATTTGTCTGAGTTTGAAATTGCAACGATTGCATATTCTGTACCTTCTTTTAGGTAAACAGGAAAGTCCCAATTAATTGTTGTGGAACTTGATGCATTAGCATTTGCAAAGTTAGCAGGTGTTGATGCAATATCAGTAGGATATACCACAACGTCTGCGCCTGGAATAATTCTTTGTGTTGGGTAACCATTTTCTACTTCTCTAATAGAAATACAAATCGGAATATTTAAATCAATTTGATTAAAGAATAACTCAACACTAGTAGTAAAGATACCACCTTCTGTTTTAATAACAAAGGATTCTGCAATAGGATCATAATACCTAATTAATTCATGATTGGTTTCATTTGTTCTTTTTGTGACTGTTTTGCTTTGATTCACTTCTCTGTATGCAATTCTAGGAACCTTTGTATTAACAATTGTTCTCTGGAATGTCTCTAAGATGCCTTGTGCATAAAAATTTTCAATAGCCTTAGTAGTAGAATTAGCATCATTGTTTGTTGATGAATCTGTTAATTTAAATTCTCTAGTACCAGTTTTAAATTTAAGTGCATCATTTCTAGGTATTACGAATGAACCTATAACTCTACCTGATGCATCTGTTGTTAGATTACCACTGCCGCTTGGATGTGTAGTAGCATTTCCATAAGTGGTAACACTTGATCTATCAGAGAATTCAGTCATTGCAGATTCTTCTCTACAATATGCAGAAACATCAACACCATTAAAGAATGGATATACTCTTGTAGATGGTTTTAGTAATTCTGCTTGGAAGAAAATCTTTCTAGATCTCATAAATGGGATAAAGTTAGTTTCTACTACCACATTACCCATAACTTTAGATTGAACATCTGATGTTACAAATGATTCAATACCATCTCTTGAAGCAGTACCAGTTTCAGTGAATGCATTTACTGTAGTTCTAACTTCAGCTCTACTTTTGCCCCGACTATTAGCAGTACCAGTTAATCTTTCAGCCTCTGAAGCTCTCATTCCGCTTTGATTCTGACTAGAAGATGAGATTAATTCTTTACCTGTCCAGTTGGTTTCCCATTCATTCCAAACGGTACCTAAGATGCCGTCAGACTCTGCCATATTAACAAACTGCTCATAGATAGAATTATCATCAATGATAATATCAGGTCTTTGGTCTACATCTTTCCATTCGTCTGATTCTGGAGACAACTTAATTGTGCCATCCCAAATGATCACGTTGTATGGGTTAACAAATTCTGCATAAGAAGAATAAGGTTGATTTAATTCTGTAACATTTGTATAAGGCATAGTAATAATACCACCCTTAGCTGATTTAACTGCTGTACCAGAATCACCTGTTTTTCTTACTAGGTTAATATTTCTTTCATCAAACTTAGGTCTTAGGATACCATTTTCTTTGTCAATGGATACAGCATAATCTGGGTGACTTGTATCACCTACATTATGTCCATAGAAACCATCAACAATAAATCCATTTTTAAATCTTGCATCTCCATTTGAATCCAAAATTTGAGATTCAACAGCACTCTTTTCTAACAATGACAGAGATGTATAATATTCTAAATTTTTAACTCTTTTATCGAGAGCACCAATGTCTCTCATTGTGTATCTCTTATTATCAATAGGTGTTACTAAAACATCTGAAACACTAAAGACATAAGGATTTAATTTAATATTGTATAAGTGAATTGAGTCTTCAATTGACTCTGGCTCAACTGGGAACAATGAAGATGTTCCTTTAACTACTTTATAGTCTCCAGACTTTGTTAAGAAGATCTTATCAATTCTACCTAAGAAGTGAGTAATTTTAAGTTCAACTGTTCCTACAGGAGCAATCATATTTGTTGCAATCTCTCCTGTACCAGAAGAAAATTCGGAACCGGCAGTTGCACCTGTTCTTGCTTTAGTTGGTCTAAAGTCAATAGCATCTCTTAAATTAATACCATTAAATGTTGGTATAGATGCATAATCGTTTGCAAAGTCATATGAATCAACAGAAAAATAATCACCACCAGTATTGTGTCTATAACAGTCAAACGTTACAGTATAATTACCAGCAGGAAGTGATTCACCACCTTTTAAAATTACATTACCAATATCATAGAATGATTCTCTTTGTCCATTATCTAATAAGAATCTATCAGCATAATCATTGCCTGATGCATCAGTAATTGTTTTAATTCCTAAAATGTCAACTTCGGCTAATGGATATACTGATTGTGCGGCATCATATGTAATAGTAGTAGTAGCATTTAATATTTTTGTTTTTGTTTTGGCCTGCGCATTTAACTTTCTTACTGTACAAATGATGACAGCTGCCTCGCCGTTGTAAGCAGTTAAACCACTAATTGTAATACTGTTTGTCGCAACACCAGATACATTTGAATCTGCAATTTCTAAAATGTCTTGGTTATCACCTAAAGCACCACTATGAAATATTACATCATCATCATTAGATAATGTCGTACCAGAAGGTAAACCAAAAGTAACACTACCACCTGATACACTTTGACCTGATAATCTTACACGAACATCAATATCTGCTGTATGATTGGAGCCATCTTTTAATGTTTTAATAGAAGTTGCTGGTAGTGGAAATACAAGGGAGTTATTACCTGTATCAAATCTCTTACCCAATGCACTAGAATGTAAATTAGCTTCAAATGTGGATCCTTGTCCAAGTTTTGCAACACTACCAAATGCTTGGCCAGAGTCCATGGTTACATCAAAGACATATAATCTAAATAAAGTTTCAGCACCATCATATTCCAGACCCCTTGCTCTACATGTACCAATGTCTGTTCCACTTGAGTTCTTTAAATCAATAACTGTTAGACTGTTAATATCTGGAATGCCTTCGCATTCGTTCTCGTCTAGTTTTAAATAGTTACCAAAGCCGATAGACTGAATAGTCTCTGGTATTACAAATTCGTCCGAAGCTGCTCTGGTTTTATCTAAAACAATGTGTTCTGTACCAGTTTTTTCTACTCTACGGCCGTCTATATAGGCAACACTAGGCTCAACTCCGATTGCAATCTTATCATCATCTCCACCTTGACCGGCCACCAAGTAACCATTATTATTATTTGCATTTAAATGTTCCTTAATGTCAAGAATAAATGGGCCAGTGACATAATCTCCGCTTTCTTCTGATGTTCTAGTTTCTAGCCTTGTAGACAATTCTGTATCAACAGGATTCTCGTTCTTCTTAAAAACGATCCCGTTATTAACTGTCATTAAATGAATATAATCATCAGTTGCTCTAGAAGCTAAATTTATGTTTTCTTTAATTAGTGTAGTATCAATAACATATCTATTTGCGCCTGGAGCAGATTCATTAGAAGTGCCTTGCGCGTTATCAACTAGATCAGTATAACCAGAATCAGCTGATGATTTTATTGATTCACTAATTGATAGTCCAATAATATATGTTGGTGTGTTAGTATATTTGTCAAGAATTAAAGTTTCCTTTGGCACATGTACCATATTACCCGAGATGAAATAAACACCTTCCGAAATAGATACACTAGAACCTACACCCGTTTGATTTGCAATAGATGAACCACTAGCACCACCAACAGTAGCAGACTTAGCGACATCAGCATCAGATGTAATAGTTTCACCAGCAGTAAATACCTTCTCTTGATTAGTACCTGAATTAGTATATTTCAAGTAAAGAGTAATAGGATCACCAGAGGATTCAGCAACGGCATGAAGAACTTCTGCAGTTAACCCAGATGTTGCACCAGTAATAGTAGTACCAACAAATAAATTTACACTTGTTACAGAACTACTACTGTGAGTATTTTCTAATTTGACATAATGGTAATCAGTATATAATGATAGTTTACCGTCTAAAACTCTATCACCATCTTTAAATGTATATTGGCCCAATTTATCAATTTGAGCTTGAAGTGCAGTTTGTAACTGAGTTAATTCTCTAGCCTGGACTGCGAAACCTGGTCGGAACAAAATTCTATGATAATTTTTTGTTTCGTCAAAGTCATCGTAATAAGGAGCGACGTTATATTGTTTTATATTACTAATAGCCATTTATATTTCTCTCGTTTCTAAATTCTAAATTAGAATTCAATAATGCATTTAATATCTTCAATCTGTGAAGCACTTCTATTAATTGGTGCTCTATTCTCCAAGAAGACTAATTGTCCACTACCTTTCACTACTTCTGCCGCATTAACTGCTGTACTAGCATGAGTAGTAGAAGAACCTCCAGTTGGATTCGAGCCTGTAATTACTTCATTGTTTGCAAATGCACCATAACCTGTTTTTGAATTTTGGTAATAATACAATTTTAAATTTGATGCATCAATTTCAACTAGGTATGCTTTGGCACCTGAAGTACCACCAGTAATAACTTGGTCAACTACAAAGTTTGTTACATTCTGGCCTGAAGCCAATTGAATATATTTAGTAGCTTTTAAAGTAGGTGAAGTAGCAACAGTTGTACCAGTTGAATAAGGATTCTTTACAATCACTACTTGCCTGAAATCATTACCGATTGTAATATCACCGCCGTCTGCTCCATCAAGTTGTGTATTTAAACCAACAAAGAAAGCACCCAGTTCTCCGACTGGATCTGTACCATGTCCTGATTGAGGAGCGATTACTGCTCTAGCACTAGCATCACCAGCACTAAAGGTAATATCTGAAACAGTATAATCTGAGCCCTTCGCGTTAACAGTAATACTTGCAACTGTTTGTGTAGAACCTGAACCACTCATTACTGCTGTTGCCGTAGCACCTGTGCCGTCTCCTGTAATAGTTACAGTAGGAGTTGCAGAATAGATACCACCATTAACAACTTCAATTCTTTCAATACCGGCAGCGGTAGTAGAATTATATGAAGCAACCTGAGAAGCAGTTTGTGGGTATCTAACATCTGTATCCAAAAGAGCAGTAGGAATACTTGCAGTTCCATTAGCTGCTACAGTAAAGTCTAATGTACTAACTGGCATATATGAATTTGTTAAGAATTTTTCTGAATCAGCTGTGGCAACTGTATACATGTATTTCCATGTGTAACCATCACCAAGTGCTACAGGATTAGTAGTTGTATGCACTGGTTGAGCACTAGTTGCACCACCACCGGCTTTAATACATTTATAAACTTTAAATTCAGAAGTGATACAATAAAACTTCTTATCGAAAATATCTGAATCATCTGAATCCCATGCAACGAAACTCTCTCCGTCTGCATAGTTATATCTTGGTACCACATGAGATACATCAGATGCGTTGATTAATTTCATAGCAATCATTTGCTGATATGCTTCATTAATATCATCTCTATGATCACCAGGTACGAAAGGAGTTGTATCAGTTAAATCACTTGTGGTATTGGACCAGGCATCAGATTTACCAATACCTAGATAAACACTAGTGCTTGCATCTGCTACATCTTCCTTGAAATTCTCCGCATTGAGAACTCTGAAAGGGGTTGTAATAATTGCTGCCATTTTAATTTATCCTATAAGTTACTTTCTTTTAATTTAAGTCTATAAAAGAATTTGTGTTATATCTATTTATACTATTTATATTGTTTGATTGTATGGTTTGACTTCCGAATTGTTCAATAGTCTGATTTAAATTAAACCTTCTATGACTATATTTAGGAACATTACCTTTATTATTAAAGTAGTTATTACTTTGTATAGTCCTTGTTCCATCTAAAAGATGATTGAGCATAACTTTTAAATACATGCCAGTCTCTTTTGCTCTTGATTCAATCACCATTGAAGAGCCTAATTTAACAACTGGATCTAAAACATAACCATTACCTTCATTGGTAATATTTATACTGGCTATTTCTGTTGGGGTCAGAAGAGGTACACATGTTGCACCACCACCGCCTCCGCCAATTATCTGTACATCAGGAATACCAAGATAACCAGAACCAGGATCTGTAATAAAGAGACCATCTACTTGGCCCACATCATTAATAATTGCTCTTGCAGTTGCTCTTGTACCACCACTACCTGTAGGTAATGCAATAGTAACTGACGGTTCACTCGTGTAGTTAGTACCTGTGCTAGTTAAACGCAGTAGTTCTACCGAAGTAGGTTCCATCACAAACTCTGCAGTTGCCTGTATATTACTTGTAAGTAAAACACCATCTTGATCAACTGCTGTAGGAGCGTCCAATGTAATAATAGGAGCCGAACGATATAATTTATTAGCATCTGTGGAATAAATTATGGCACCAACTTTACCAGCACCACTAGCAGGAGCAGGTACAGTAGCCGCTATTTCTGTATAACCACTACCACCTTGGTCTACAGTAATAGAATCAATACCACCTTCAACATTTAATACTGCAGTAGCCGCAGCACCGGTACCTGTACCAGAGAATGTAATTGTTGGGGGTGAAGTATAATTATGACCTTGGTTAACTATCTCTACCGCAGTCATGACTCCACTACTATTAATAACAGGCGAAAGAATTGCTGTCTTATTAATGAGAGCCTTTGGAGAAGGTCCAAACATAGCTGCGAACATCTCTACGAGTAATGGTAAGTCTTCCGCACCAATAACACCAGGTTGTATACCAGGCATAGAGGAGAGAGTAAACCTATTAGTTCTGCCATACGCATTCACTAATTGATCTACTATTAAGCCAGTCACCGGATTCTTAGTAGGTACATTAATACCCTTTTCTACCTTACCATCACCAAGAGCATCTCTTACCATATTAATAAGGATCAGAATCTCTCCAAAGAAGATAAATCCAGCAGGATGTACTAATCTGTTAAACGTATATTCCCAGTCAGTTAAATTTTTACCTGTTTTAATGAGGTAAGAATATTTTTGGTATCTGTAACTGTCATGTATCTTTATTTTCTTTTCAGAAAGAAATCCCTTATTAGAAATAAACTGATTAGTATCACTGAACCAATCTCCTGATGAAGGTATGAGAGTATTATCATAAGGTCTCTCAATTTCAACTTCTTCGTTAAAGAGTAACCTAAAGAATGTCTCAATAGAATCAGACGAACCTCTTACCTTATAGAAGTCTACGATTCTTTTATAAAGCGTATTTTTATTTACCAGTAGTCCTCTTGGAATGGCAGAGGCAATTTCTTTCTGCATCATTTCTAGGTACTGATGAGTCGCGTCTAGCTCACTATCAGAGTTCTTGTCAATGTCCATAAAGTCCTCTATGGCATTTAAGACATAAGAGGGACCAGGGCCTACCCAATTTTTAATCGGTGTGGTTAAACTTGCGACATCACCATTATAGGCAGATAAACCACTGATGGTCATTGTCTTGCCTATTTCAGATGTACTATTTCTTAATGAGCCAGGAAGTTCGTTACCATTTGATATAGCCACATTAGTACTATTGAGAGCCACTGTAGCAGTATTACCGTCTTGTCCCTTAATAGTTAATGTAGAACTACTACCCTGTTCATCTGTATAAAACTGATTGTTTTCATTGTTCGGATCAGAGATACGAAAACGTGCAACGCCATCCAAAACTAGGTCTGTATGAGTCTCATTTTGCTCATATATAAACTCATTGAGGTTCATGAAGTCGTAGTATTTTTCTAAGAGTAACTGAATACCCGTATCACCACTTGCTTCTAAAATCTCACTTGGTATTACCTGTTGTACTCTCAGGTTCTCTTTAGTCTTTTTCTTACTAGAGGCTAAAGTCTCGATATATCCTGGTGAGTTACTTTCTGACATATTATCTTAACCTTGAATTAGTTGTATAGTCGATTGAACCAGATGCACCTGCAGTAGAGATAGTATCAACCTCTGCAGATATAGACACATAAGTCTGATCAATATTTAATAACTGGTCTCTCTTAGGCGCAATATCCAAACTATTAGGAATCACTGTTACCTTAATATTTGTATTAGTATCTACAGCAAAATTATTAATAACCACTCTACCTGTAGAAGCTTCTATACTACCCGCATTATTAATCACTGTAATATTAGCACCATCAACTATCTTGTATACAATAACGGTTCTATTAGCAGACCCTGTAACCACCTTATCACCTAAGTAATGGTCAACACCCCCAATTTTAAATGCGGTAGAATTTAATATAAACTCTTTTTCGGAACCTGATTCAAAGATACCAGAAGCGTATGTTAGGTTAAAGTTATTCAGATTACGTGTAGTCTTAGCCGCTATAGTCTGGAACATATAAGGTCTGATAGTAGAGTTTAGAATAGACCTATCAGAACTATCTATGGCTTTCAATATTTGTGAGTACCTAAACACGCCATCAAATTTATTGAGGTTATTAAAGTTGTAGTCACTAATAGTATCTCTTACTACACCTTGTAGTTCAACATTAGTTCTATCTGTTAGGTTAGGGTTGTACTTAAAGAAGACATCAAGCTCTAAATTAGTAAAGTTAGGGTCTACAATTTCGGGCGTAATAGACACGATATTTTTGCCCTTTAATACGGTATCCTTAATTGTTAACTTTTCGGCAGCGGTCAAGGTGGCTCCTGTTAAAGGCTTAATGGCTACATATACCTTACCGAAATCAATAGGGTCATTATCTTCACCACCCCATGTACTAATAGAGGAGACATTAGAGAATGATTTAAGTATGATAGCTCTATAATCATCTGATGTAACGGCTCTATTTTGTGCAGTAAAGGTCAAGGGTGCGTTGAACCTAATAGACTCCATAGACTCTCTATCTGCACCACCCGCACTTGGAGTCACCGTAGTTACTGTATAGTTAGCGTTAACTAGTCCGCCAAGCGTAGATGATAGGGTAAACGTAGATGCCCCATTACTTTCATCACCATGCGTGTAGATATAATCTAAGGTAACGATATTATTATTAATAGGTTTCTTACCAATAACACCATCACCAAAGTATACTTCATACTTGCCGTTAGTGTTTTCTTGTATATAATGTATCTGTGAGGCAGAGTCTACATTTAAGAGTGATTCAAACCTACTATAAATGTCGTAGGTCAGTGCTTCTTCATTCTCTTGTACACGAACTCTTAATGTAGAAGTATCAACATCACTATCCGATATCTGGAATTTCTGTGACTCAATGTCATTATCAACTCTGTATAAGAGAGATTTATAGGTACCTTCGGCAATCTCTACGGTATCAAATGTAAACTGTTGAGTCGCACTACCTGTAACCGTTTGAGAGTTTACTACAACATACTGATATGTTTCTCCCTGTACCGTAGTAGTGAGTTTAGTACCTCTTGGTAGAGTTAATGTAGTGGGGAAAGAAGGACCTGCACTATTGTCAACCACTAATTTAATAGTAGCCTTAGGTGCAAGTACCGATCTTGGTACATATCCTAGTAATTTAGCCCTTGTGACCACATTACCACGTATCTGTGCAGAGTCAAGAAAGGCTTCATTTAATGAATAGTGTGCAGCAACGGCATTATAATGTGTATTATATGCAAGTACATCAAGGAGTGTTGACAAGCCACTACCTTCAAAGTTATAATCATTAAACTCCGTCTGTTGCTTAAGATAATTCTTTAGGTTATCTTTAATCTGATCGAAATCAAGTTCTGTTACATTTAAATTAGTTGCCATAATTCTACCTTAATCTGCGTAATACAATCTCGACTGTTGCCTCTTGGTCAGACTGTTTAATTAAAAATTTTACTGTTATTCTATATGCGTTCTTATCAGCCAAGTCATCAACCGCCACATATATAGGTTGTACTCTAGGTTCAGCCTTAATAACTCTTCTGATATTATCCTCTAATGCAAGTTCTGTTATGGCATCAGCAGGTTCAAATAATAAACCCCTTAAATTAGCACCTGTACTAGGTTGAAAGGGACGTTCATGGAAGTTGGTTAATATTAAGTTCTTTAAAGCATTCTTAACCGCTTGGTCATCCCGTAGTGGTACAATGTCTTGTCTGATTTTATGTACTGTCAGCTTTAAGTCTAAATCACTATAACCCTTTGCACGAGATACATTAGATGATTTATATACTCTACCAGAAACACTCCTATCCGATAAGATAGCAGGAGAAGTGATTATGTCGCCGTCGTTTATATTAGCCATATAGTTATTTATACCTTTTATGTAAGTGTTTAATCAGGCTTCTTTGTTTTACCAGCAGAAGAACCACCTGATATAGTATGTGTATGAGTGGCCAACGTAGCCCCACTATCCTTAATGGTATCACTCGCCACAATGGTACTACTATTAGTCTGTGCTCCTGTCACAGCTAAGGTGTCCTGAAGCGTAGTTGCGGCAGATACCGTTAGGGTACCAGTAATAGTAGTATTACCATCTATGTTCACGATATCGTTTACTGCGTCTATTAGCACCGTGCCTTGTTCATTGATATTAATTACTGTACCACTCTTGTGTTTGATTTCAATCTCAGCACCGGTCATCTTAAATTTATGTAGGTCTTTATGAGTAATCTCTATTCGTTCCTCACCAGGCTCATTATCAAACTCTACTATATGCAGACCCTCTGTCTTATGTACCTTATTATTAGGGTAGTGCTCATTCGTCTCTATAGGTAAATCACTAATACCTGCCGTCTCAGAAGCAAAGGTTCCCATGATAACAGGGTCTTGAGCACTATTACCGTCTCGGAAGAATCCAATCACCCACGACCCTACCATTAATTGATGATTCCCTCCAATACCCTGCATAGAAGCAAACGTATTAGGCATCATTACAGTAGCCCATGGTAAGTGTTCTTTCTCTATAGTAGAATCATAGTAACCAAAAGGTAATACTCGCACTCTATTTGATTTATTCGGATCAGATACATCTCTGACCTCACCTATAAACCATGCAAACTGTCCACCTACGAACATATCATTTTGTAGCATCTAAATCCACCTCACTAGAATCTTTTTGAATCGTTAAGTATTGATAGAATCCCTTATCAAATATGTGTTCTATCTGTGTCACTAAGTAGACACCTGATTGGAGTTTATCTATGCCAGACCCCTCTGCATCTTCTTGGGCCTTTCTTATCTCCACTTTAATCTTTTTCCCTACGCTCATATCAAAGTCACCCGCAATCTGAATGGTATGTTTCTGGTAATTAAGGTTCTCCAAGTAAGCCATTGCCTTAGGTAAGTCGGCTGGAGAAGGGCTCATATAGTTCTGAGAGTCATTAAAGGCCTTTGAATTCAGGGATATAAAATAACTCTTTGACTCGCTATACGAAGAAAATATAGCATCCTGCACCTTCGCCCTTTCTGATACGCTAAATGGTATGTGTTGATTTAACCGTAAATTACTCCCACTATATGCATATACATTCTTTGAATACTTCTTCTCGGATACATCTATTGTATGCAGTGTTGCCCCATATGCCCCATTATAAGCCGATAGAAACTTGCCTTGATGGTAATCTGATGTAATATCTCTTATATTAGTCCTTTCATACTCGTAGCCTTCTTCTGTTTCTAATGCTATATCTGTATCAATGAATGGACTATATGTATAGGTATCATATGTATCTGCTCCTAAGAGAGCTTTATATGATTTACAGTGTATTTGTGCGTTATTATTCAATGTCTGATAGTAAAAGAATGGTGTGCTTTGATCGAAACACTGCCTTAATAGCCATTGAATACCCTGCAGAGGTCTGACATTCGGAAAGATACCCTTAATAATGTTTTTAGATCCTTCTGAGCTTTCTACTTTAACATCTAATATGCTTTTACTAATATACTTTATTACTTCTAATGGAGTGCCGTTAAAAGGAGTTTTTAATAGCTTTAGATTATTAATATACATGTGCTCTGTGACGCAACGAATGTTATATGTAGACAGGCCAGGCTTTATGTAGACAGGCCAGGCTTAAGTCTCTTATAATTAAAGATCTCTGCTATACGCGTGGCTATTGTGAATGATTTCGTTTCCTTGCTAGGTTCTTTTCTCTTGACTTTAATACTGATCTGCTCGTTACCTGATAGCTTAAGTTTCTCCATTACATTTAATGTATCACCTACAGATAATATGATCTCTAGCCCTGGTGACTCTAATGATTCTATAACAGAGAAATACGCAACCATATTTGTAATATCATAAAGATAAGGTGTATTTGATTCATTCTTTACGTTATTGGCTTCTAATGTAATACCTACAACTTCATATGTTGTGGGAGTAGATGCAACGCCGTCAGGTCCTACTCTATTCTGTGATAGACTACTCATTTAATAAGCTCTCGAAGTTTTCTATGAATCTGCCGATGAAATTAGGGTTAATGACTCTGATTTTACTACGCTCTTCATTTAAATCATTAACATATTGTCTATTAGAAACTGCTTTTAAATTGGCAGCAGGTGTTGCGACTGTCTGATTAATAAAGGTCATATTAGTATACTCTCTATTGACCCCATCCTCATCTGTAATATAATAGTGATGTGGTGCATCTGCATAGTTAAACACTTCATATGAACTCACACTATCATTTGTGGTTGATCCAACTAATAGCTCGTAATTATTATTATTAACAGCACCATCGCCTGAATATCTATTAGTATTCTGCATATCTTGAATGATTAATTGATTCATATCAAGATTTTTCTTTGTCAGTGTACCTACTGCATTTGATACAGACCCTGTGATTGTTTCTCCTAACTGAAATTTACCAGATAAAGAGTCTCTGAATTCACTAATGGTACCATCTCCTGTTCGTACAATAACAGGATTAGTTGTAACTGCATACCCATTATACTGTTCTTTTATATAATCAAATAACTGTTCTTGTGATAATGGCCACACTTTATATCCATCATGTAAAAATTCATTAATAACAAAGAATGTCCAATAGAAATCAGGTGTACCATATAACCTTTGTGATACAGTATCAGGTCTTTCGCCGTTTTTAATTTCATAGAATTTATATAATGATGGATTGTCTACATAATTCTGCAGTGGTCTTACATTACGAAAGATATTAACCATACGCATGATTGACCCATCTTTCTTTAGGTCATAGTTAATGGTAGGGAATTGTCTAAAAAAGCTCATATTTACGCCTCTGATTTACTCTTTGGATAATCAAATTTCTGTTGTACATTACTTGGTGGTCTTTCTGCACCACC
>Ga0209092_10001464_pt1 | contig 22974 bp, 10 predicted proteins | sample FraStrMetagenome_FD_187446 | JGI IMG/M metagenome (GOLD analysis project Ga0209092, IMG submission 187446) | Marine eukaryotic phytoplankton communities from Arctic Ocean - Fram Strait ARC3M Metagenome (SPAdes) (version 2) | ecosystem: Environmental > Aquatic > Marine > Oceanic | place: Fram... | reverse complement strand
TGTATTCAGAGCTGGATACAATTGAATGATCATTTCTGATCCAATGTTCATCTTCATGATGGATATAATTTACTTCTATTTTTCGGGCATATTTTTATTTTTTGCCTAATAGACAGAATGACAGTGCACTGTAGGGGGCTTGTGCCCGCCCTGGATTAGGGGGGCCCACAGCCGATTATTATTATTATCTTGGTTATTCTGTAGCCAAATTCATATCCTGAAAGGAATCGATGTAAAGAGCATCTTTGGCTTTTTAAGTAGGAAATTAAAAAATACATGTCAACATCATGATAGAACGTCATTTGTCCTTAAAACTTGATCCCATCAACCATCATTCGCATACCTGCAAGTATTCAGCTTTTTGCTCTTTTCAATTCATAGTATGCGAAAAGTTAGTAACCGAAGAAATTCGAAAGCCATACTTTCTCAAATCATCCCGAATTACAAATATGCGAGCTCTGCCATAACATCTTCTATCATTCTTATACTCATACTTCAGTTATTTTTCATTTCTTACTACACAAGCCAAATTCAATCAAATGAGACAATGTCTGCCTCTATGAAATCAAAGAAAACAGCCATCATCATACCCGTTCATCCTCCCAAGTTTCCCTTCCTCCTCGACTTTTACTCAGGACTGAATGGGTGCCGAACTGCTGCGAACGAAGTTTCATACTTTTTTGTATTTTCTTCGGCAGCTGACAAAATTAATTTCTGGAGGAAAGCAAAAACGAAAGTTCTTTCAAATCGACCGTCTGAAACAGATATTATCATAATCAGTTTAGTTGCACCAGAATGGACTCAAACCGCATCTTCAATAAGCCAATTTTCAACTATTGCAGTTGCGAAAAAGTTTTGGGCAATGGCTTGGCTTCTTGACCAACATATAAATGCAAAATACATAATTGCATTAGACGCGGAAACTGCACTCACTTCATGTGATGTATGGCAAAAGTCATCCTTATTTCAAGCACTTCAAATGAAATATGAGAAGCATAGCTGGATAGCGTCGAGAAAGAAGAATTGCCCAATAACGATGGAAATTATAATTGCCTCAGCAGCAACAACTACCAGAGACTCGAGTGAAATTCAGACTTTGTACAAAAAAACAAAAGACTGGAATCTTTATCCATGGTGGAATGATTTGCCGTGGTACGAAGTGGTATCTTTATCTCAAATGTTCGAATCTTGGAACGATGAACGTTCTCTTTCAATCCCTGAAGAGAAATCTTCGACTTTTTATCAAAACATCGTGGAAAAGTATAACCCAGCACGAAATCATTATTCGTTTGAACATATTGTATATCAGCACTACATGGTTCTACACCATGATTTTATATTTATAGAAAAGGAAGATATAAATAGTTCTTGCGATGGTTCCTTATTAGAAGATGGCTTCTCTACCACCACCATACATAAGCTTGATTGGTCTCCACTCTGGATGCCTCTCCAAATAAAAAAGATATACAAGCCAAAGGATGGACCCGAACCTTTTTTTATTTTCCACACGGATAGACAATAATCTAGCATTAAGGGCAACAGCGATTTCGCTAATTTAAGCTGACAGTGGAAGAACCAAATAGCTAGTGATGAAAACTAAACTTATTTTATCTATTATATCTGCTCCTTTTCCCTTTCTTATGTTTGGTTCCAAACTTCTTTAAATGGTTCACATTGCGTATCATTCTAGATTCTCTTCCACCAACACTACCCCTACCCCGCCTACCTGCGTTATGAGAGTAGGGATTTTCAACTGCGCTCTTCTTTATAGCCATTCTTACTTCCATACCGAACATTTCAAATGTATCTTGAAAATTCTTCATCAAATATCTCATGTATGTTGGCGATATTTGATCAACATTACAAAACAACAAAAATGTAGGAGGTCTACCTTTTGTTTGCATGACATATTTAATCTTTACAGGTTGCCCTTTATGAGCGGGAGGAGGATGGGTCTGCATTACATCTTTTAACCAGCGATTTAAAAGTCCTGTATTAATTTGTCGTTCCCATCTTTCTCTTGCTCTGAATACGACAGGCATAAGTTCTTGAACACATTCACCAGTCAGCGAACTCATTGGAATGACAGGAGTTCGACGAAGCATCGGAAGGCGTTCTTCTATTTGTCGACGCACTCCACTTTCATAATCTTCTTTAGTATAATCTGCATCAATGAGAAGGTCCATTTTATTCGCAGCAACGACAAGAGCGCGTCCTTCTTTGACGATTGCGTCAGCTATTGCAAGCTCCTGTCTTTGTAATAGGTTTGCAGCAGCATCAAGAACCAATACTCCTACATCGGCTGTTTTCATGGCACGCATAGCATCTTGTACAGAAAGGTCTTCAATTTGATCTTGGTATTCACGTTGCGATATTCGACGAATACCTGCTGTATCAACGAGCTTCACCGGCATAGAATTCCATGACCATTTAATAGATATTGCATCTCGTGTCAATCCTGGAGTAGATCCTGTAATTACACGGTTTTGATTAAGGAGGGAGTTGACTAAGGTTGATTTTCCGACATTTTGACGTCCAAGAATAGCCAATTGAAGAGGCTTATTTATTTCTAAACATTTTCCTTCCGGTGCGCTTAAATTAATATTCTCATCTTGCTTCGGATCTTCCTTCTTTTTAATGGCTTTATCAATTACCAGAGCCAAATCAGCTAAACCTTCTCCATGCTCAGCAGATACGGGAATTGCTTCTCCAAATCCAATACGGGATGCTTCTTCTAAATGAAGTAAAACTAAGGAATCTTCATCTGTCCATTTGTCTCCTTCTAATTTATTGGCCAGTATAATAACTTCTACTTGATCAAATGATTTCGCGGTGAATGGACCAGGAGTATTTTTATTGCGTTTTGCAATATTTGCCTTTTTTTGTAGCCATCGCGCAGTATCAATAAAATCATTCGTGATACCAACCTTCGCGTCGAACATTAGCAATATTAGATCGGATTCTTTTGTAGCTTCTAGAGTTTGTTGCATCATTGCAAGTTCTACTGGGTCTTTCTTTTTTGCTAAAAAAATTACAAGAATAGGACATGAGAGGTGGAAAAGAAATAAACTGATACAATTATATTTTACGAAAGCATCCAAAGAGTTCATGTTCAGGGGAAAATATGTACTAACCTCCAACCAGATGTCCAATTCTTTCTCCATCTACACCCGCTGTATCCACCATTTTAAATTTTGTGCCACCGATGCTACCAATGCATTCCCTACGATCACGGGTTGTTCCTGGAGTCGATGACACAATGGCCCCGCCAACATTTCGAGATGGATTTTTATTTCCCAATCTTGACTAAATATTCATGCAAATAAATTCTTGAATCAATAGTTTTGCGAAAGAGAATTTATGAAAATTTCATATCTAGATGGATGATCATACCTTGGAGTTTGTTTTCCGGTGCATTTTCTTTTCACTTGATAGACGATATGATTTATTTGACTTTTTGCACATCAAACGATTGAAGAGAGTTGATTTTCCTGAAGGTTCACATCCAATGTGGTATTTGAAAAAAAAATTTCAATAAAAAGGTAAAATAATAAACAACAAAATAAAGGACAGGTGACTGTCATACCTGCGTTTGGTGGACCAATTATGGATACAATAAGATAATTTTCGTCATCAACTTGGGTAAAAGCACTCGTTGAAAGTAGTCGCCTGTCATAAATTTCTCTTTTTACTCCATTCCATTGAATGTGCCGATTGTTGAATCTGGTTAGAGATAAAGTTTTGTTTCTCGCATTAAGAAGGAAAACAGCATTCCCACGAATTCTTTGAATATGATTTAGCGATAACACATTACTTTGTAGCTTTGATGATGTTGACAGTGGAGACAAACCCGTTGCAAATTTAAACCTTGCTTTGGAAGCGATGTTTGAAAGATGCTGAATTGGATAAAACATGTTCATATCGTCGTCATTTCAATGGTCTTTCCTGGGTCGGTCAACACAACACTTCTTAATAATTCGCAAACTGAAGCAGACGTTAATTTGTGGAGAGAATGGATGCTAATACTTTACGTACACAGTTTATTTTTTGATGTTTTTTGATTGAGTGGTCGCAGGTCACAAAGTTCAATTTTTTTATGCTCAAATCCACATTATGAAGTACAAATAGCGACCAAACACTGCAGAAACAATATTAAACTTCACAAATATGTTTCGACAGTAATACAAATTATTCTTTACATATTTCAGAAACAGCTCTGCCTTGATTTGATTCGATATTTAATACTTATCTTGTTCCAAAAGATGATTTTTCAACTCACAACAATCATTCATGTTGCAGTTTCTCATCTTCTAAATCAATACTAAACGTCTGAAACACAGTATCATTTGATTTTTATCCACACTCTCCCTCTTTTTAGATTCAGACGAGGCGCTTCATAAATTCATTCCTATTTTGGTAAAAAGTGGATATCTCCTCTCTACTGCTGATCAAATTCCTTCACCTATCTACGTAGATAGTCAGTATGTCACTCTCATATGTTTACATTATGGTCTCGGCAAAAATTGACTATCTCATCATCTGCAGACTCGACTTTATCATTCCACAAAGTCAAAGTGACACTTATCAAGCATGGTGGTATTTATTCTATACGTCAAAGGAGAGCTAGAGGGTCTATCCAAGGTATCAGTAAACCCCAAGGCTAATATATGCTTGGATATCAAAAACCCTCTTTCCGATTATGAAATACGAGAAAAGGTTGTAGTGAACCCCGATGATTTTATTCAAGCCGAAGGGAGAGAGTTGGAATGCCATTTTGCTATCACGTAAGTTGCCTCAAATGCTTTTTCATTTTTCAGGTTTTCTATTTTTAAACTTGATTCCGCACTCTTTTATTTCTTCTCATTTTTTCGCTGCTCTGATTGTTTCATTATCCTTAACTCATTCCTATCCCTGCATCTAATAAATATTGTACTTATCCACTACATTTAATTTCATATTTTCCAATTACTCTTTATCTCAACATACGTTTCGCACCTAAATGATCTTTTTCCAACCTTTGAAACGAATCAAAAGATGGGAAGGGTCCAATAAACGGTCTACCTTGAAAATAATGACTCCTGCTGAAATAAAAACATCACTTAAAAAATCAGGGAAAAAATCCTCCAAATACTCATCTTCACCGATACCAAGGGAAATAAAATCAGAGGATAACGAAGAGTTTGTTCCTATGATAGCCTTTGACTGTCGTGGATTAGAACCTTGTAAGTTTTATCCTATGGGAGATGAATTTATAGTTGTTAGCGAAGGTGGTAAAGACTTTGACCAAGACGTTGACTTATCAGAAGGCGATTGGGCCGATTATGATGATGAGAATGATACTCCGGTCTCAATTTCTTCCTTTCAATCTAAAATTGAGCGTGCTTGATCAGTAGATATGATTAAATAGACTTTAAGTATCTTAGTTTTCGAATAGCGTACAATATATCTTTCGGCATATTACAAACATGTGATAATTAAATTTGCCATGATACAACACAAAATTAAACTCTCGAATGAACTTTTTCTATTCAATATTTGTTGTTTCTAAACTAGATTTACTGCATGCCCGGGCAGATAAGTTAATTCGGATCTTTCGTCTTTAACTTGGATATTAGTATTTTGTACCTTCTGTGTTATAACTATTGAAACAAGACGAAAAGGCCATATGGAGTCATCTATACTTTCAAAAAGTAATATAACATCTCCAGGTGGGATCGTTCCCACTCCCTGCATTTTTTGAACGTGTACCTCAGCATTATTCCAATCAGGGGAAGTTTGCACATCCAATATGATTTCTTTTTCAGGTTCATTTTCTGTTGGGGGATTTGAAGCTTCAAGAATTCGAACTTTGGTTGAAGGATATTTGCTTCGACCAGGTCCAGTTGACATATAAGCAAGATAAAGATCCATGGGAATATCAGAAGGATTTCTCACTTTCACTTCTCCAGTTTTTCCACCAAATGAGAGTGCGTATTTCGGTCCATTTCTATTTGCAAACTTTTCCAATTTTACATCGCTACTATATTCAATGCCTCTAGTGTTGCCAGATTCAAACCATGTAATACACTGATCCTGGTATGACCACTCACCCAATCGTGGGTTTTGCACAATCCCAACTTCATCTACGAATTGACCTATTCTATTTGCCACCTCCGCATGACCTTTGATAGATTTATGATGGCAATCTGACGCAAACAAGTCTACGTAGTCAATCCATTCCCTGGGATCTTCAGGTCGTTCCATTGGTAAAATATGAGCTCCATATAAACGAGCCGCCTCTTCCTGGATTAATATTTTATCCTGATCAATAATCTGTTGCCATGTCCATTTTATATCTTTTCTATTATATTCATTTTTTATGACTTTCTTCATTTTGTCTTTATCGAAAATATTCATTCCTTTATTTTTTGCCCAAGTGCAAACATTGACACTGCTACCCTCATGTATTGGCGACTCGACATAAACATGCATAAGAGGATTCCATTCACGTAATATAATTATAAGAGCATCCGGATAACGAGTTCGTAAGCGTTCCACCAATGGAATTGTGCCAGTATGACCGCGAACAAAATATTCTAATATAATAACATCTAAAGTTGTTCCAGGATTTGCTTGGACATCGTTTTCGATGATGCTCTGCGCGCATGCTCTAGGATAATTGGGGCTGCTTGCTCTTATCGCAAAATTCTTCGCGTGCGATGAAAGTATAAATGGATAGGCAAACCGTTCACGATCTTCTTCTAGGGATATTCCTGATCCATATGTGTCTGATGTACCAAATGCAGCAAATTGCAGTCTTTCCCATTTTGAAACAAATCGTTTTTTCTCTGCATAGCTTGCTATATCTATTGCTTTTGGAAATGTAAAAAAAGTCTTTAATATACCTATGAGAGGAAATACGAGAAGAATCAGTCCAAGCCTGGGCAACCGAACAATCGTCATGAAAAGAATATGTAATAGTTGTTACAGATATATTTCTATCAATGAAAATCTACTTTTTGTGCTGTTTAGTTTTAAATTGACGACGTCGTACAGCATGTCAAAATGACTCCTAATTGAATTATGACCAAAATTCCACATCCCATGTATTTTGGGGGATGGGTGGGTTATGTGAAAAGAGAATTTCAAAAGAGTTCTGTATCTACGTTTCCTTGTACAGAAAAATTTAATTAGCAGGAATATCAAACAATAAGTCTGATTCAATCAATCTTATTGAGGGGAGTATCTTATTCCAGCGGAAATTTGAATAACGGTTAAATGTGATACGTAACGGTTCCGAAGAATCGTCACTGTTGTATCTGTAATCTTTTAACTTATAATTTTTATTTTTACTACAATCGAATCTATACTTTGCTAAATGGTGAATTAGCTCTGAACGCGATACTAAATTATATATTACAATTTGGCAAAAAAGGAACCAAATCAAAGGGTAGATATTTCACCGGATAGATAATGGATGTAACACCAATTTTTTCTATTGATCGTGAGGATTTCTTCAATGTGACAAATCATACTCTATAAAAACGTGTACATTTATTTTCAAATAGATCACAAAACTTCTATTGAAAACGTTCAAGAACAAATGAGAAAATCATTAACTTTTTACTCATGATTAATTGCATCTCTTTCAAACTCAAGATTGAAGAATGGCAGGTGTAATTCATACACAGCCTTAGTGATTTCTTTCGATGAATTGCAGAAGTGACTCAACTAAAAAAATGTTTTCACAGGGACGCTGCATTAGAAATTTGATACTTGCCATGCAAATCTCGAACAAATCGTATGAATTTCGAAATAATTTTCATTTGCGTGAAGAGCTTTGAGCTTAGTCTTTTTGAGAATTGTAGATAATTTCATGTTGGGTCGCTGGAAAAGGCTAATCAAAGTATTTGCTCATTCTAAACAATACAAAAGTATGCTAAAAAGAGAGCAAACAAAAAATAAAGCTATGATACCTTGATTATGTAAATTTAATTATTCTTATATAGAAACATAGATGTTCAGTAAAAAAATACAGTTGCAAAACTGAAAAAAAACAAACATAATTGAACTCTATGTCAAAATTATAGAAAGCTATCCCAGTAATTTAGAAACCAACTCTCTTCATGATTCTTTGAACAATTTCCACAATCTTTGCTAAACAGACAACAAATCTATTTGTTGGTTCAATTACATCTTCAACAATGTCTTGTTCTAAGTTCAAGTTCATTTTCAAATTGAAGTTGCTAGTAGAAGTCTCTAGCTTCCTTCCGACTTTGTTAGAGTCGAACTCCAACATTGCATTTCCTTCAACAGAAACAGTACTTGTTCCTCCATTGAGATTGAAAAATCCTCCAACCAAAAGAGTTCTTACTAAGACGGAGTCCTGAACTAAAAAGGCTTGAGAGATTGGCTCTGAGGGGACCCAAGAACTGGATCCATATGTTACTGGAGAATACTCAAATCCATTATCATCGCCTGTAATAGTCATTTCTAGGTTTCCAATCGTTACATCACCCGAGCTTGGCGTTACACAAATCTGGAACACCTCGTTCTGCTTCACTGGGTTTGGAGGGAAGTTGCAATTAAGGAAAACGTCACATTGGCAAGCAGTCACCGAGAACTGATTGAAAATACTAATTACAATTGGATTCACAGCTATTCCGACGATAGGTTTGGGAGTGGGAGCGGGAATTGATACGACTGGGTAAATAAAACAGTCATCTGGAATTGCGGCATTTTGGTATCCGATAGCATTGTTTGCAACTGCAATGGATCTGAGCATTGATGCTAATTGTCCATTATCGATTGCTGTAAGCATTGTGTTGATCAATGGATTGACATGATTCGTCACGAGATCTGTATGTAAATCATCACAATCTTCGGTTGGGGTAAGAGGGTCTGCATCGCATAAAAAATCGAAAACGAAATCAACCTTATTGTTTAGTTTTGTACTTGTATAGTTCAGCTCAGTTACTTCAACAGTAAAATTGACATTTACTGGTAGGTTGGCAATAACAACTGGAAGAGTATTTTGGATGGCGGTTGCAAGAGTCTGCTCCATCAAGAGAGTTTCAGATGAAGAATTGGTAGGCTTGGTGAAATTGGAAATGCACAAAGTGGCAGCTAAGATTGAGAACTGTCTAGCAACTTCAACAGGCCCCCACTCATATGCAAGATCACTTCCAGATTTGGACGGGTAAACAACTTCATCTGATGCGGAGGTAGCAAATCCTGGCACATTATCAGTTGTTGCTTGGTCCACGACAGCACTCCCAAAATTCCCACTAGATGCCTTTCCTCGCAAGTCAATCACGAGCCGGTACATTTCTAGTTCGGCTGTATTACTTTGAATGGCACAGTCAGAAATGCTGACACAGGGAAATATTAATGTCATTTCAAAGCAATTCGTCATGCTGTTGTCCAAATTATCGAAAATCGCATCACTGTGGTGATCAACGACCAAATCAAAACCATCAGGTAGATCGAACGTGTAATTGAACAAACATTCTTCAATTGTTTTTTCAACAACTGTCATCATGTCATCTTCGTGTGTCGCATTGTTTGGTAATGTGACATTATTGATAGTAGCATTTATTGGAAGAGAAATTGAAGAAGAAAGACCAAGTATAGAACCAACTTCAAGAGCCGGAATTGTGGAAAGACGCCTTCTAGCCGAAGTCTGTGGGTAAACCAGGGCAGAGTTTGTTGAAATAGAATTAAGAGTTTGCAATCCTTTGTCTGCAGCAACCTCTTGAATACAAGATACAATGACTTGATTCTGAAGCATAGTATCGATTGAACCTATTAGACCTTGGTAGATAGTAGGCATGCCAGCTTCAATGGTATCACAAGTTGTTTCATCTGGACAAGAAAAAACAATCGTGAATTTCAAATCGACTGTATTTGATGATTGCAGACTACGAATGAGTCTTCTTGAGGAGGGTTGAAAAAAGTCAGTCTCAGCGAGATCAACAATTAAATCCATACCATCAGGAAGTCTTCCAGTGAAATTCATGAGGGCTTTTGCGAAACCCTCTTCCACAGTGATGTTCATAAGGGATCTTTCCAAATCAGTTGCAGGTTGCACAACGTTATCAATGGTCGTGTTAGCAGCTACATAAACGGACCTCGTGATACCAATCAAAGTATTATTCGTAATCACTGGTTCAGGAGCTGGCTCGAGGGGATATGTAAATTCTTGCGTAATAGTTGCTGGCATACCATTGAAATTTGTAATACCCTGAGCATTTGCAATAGTTCTAATATCAGTCGAGATTTTTCCATTCAAAAGTTGAGCTTCCAGATTATCGAGAAGTTCTTGTAGATATGGTTCCACAACAGGCTCGATCTGTGCTTGACAATCATCTTGGTCCAAACATGGATATGTTATGTGAACCCTGAACTCGTTGTGAAAACCTCCATTGGGAAAGGACGTTTTTGTCTGAGAAAGGGAATAAGCCATGTCAACTGGATCCAAATCAGAGATTTGGAAAGGTGCGATACAATTATCGATAGCCTGAATGACGATACCGGCCATTATCGATAGAAGTGTAGAATTTGTAGTCGGAACTACATTGTCGATTGTTACGTTTGTTGGGATAATCAAAGAACTTTCCATTAACGTGGGGGTTTCTACTACGACAGGAACTTCAACAGATCCAGATGATTGGAATTCAAGTGGCTGAGGATCACTTGCTTGCAATCCATTTGAATTCGAGTCGCAATTTGCGATTTCATATTGTACAGTTCCATCCGAGATTAAATTGTCTGTCTCTACGAAAAGAGGGCCTATGAGATCCGGAATAATGTTGTTGTTTACAGATGCGCAAAAGGTTGGATTGAGACATGGATAAGCTATACAGATCTCCATTTCGAATTTCATGCCTGGTGATGGAACTAGGAAATAAGCGTCCGTGATATTGAATTCAACAGTGAAGTGATTAGGTAGAATATTCGTTTCAAAGGGTAGCAACGAAGCCTCCATACCGCACTGAAACGTGTCAATCATTTCAGCCACAACAGACGAATCATTAGGATCCGTTACACCAAGTAATGTCATGTTCGCAGAAATACATGACTGCGAAGAAGGAATCACTATTTCTTGACCCAATGAAATGACATTTTGGCGCAAATCAAATCCTAGAGTGATTATGGTTTCGCGAAAGTGAATATCCATGTCACTTTGTCCTGGGATCTCTAACTTAGTGACAACTCGTGTGCAGAACTTAATGTCTCCAGCTGATGCACCACCATGAGGGTCGGCCTCAAATTCTACCAAAGAACTGTTGTGAATATTCAAAACATTAATTGAGACTCCATATGAAAAAGTAGAATTGGCCAATTCTAAATAGTTCTCGTTTTCGATGCTAATGGCCTCAGGCCCGGTTACTTCATTATCGCAATTCCCATCCAAAAGTGTCACTTCCACTTTATCTGGACCGCTGCCAATAGGATGTACGAGGTCGTAACCGAACCCATTTGTATAATAGCTAAAGTCTGCTGATCCAACCTGCCAAGGAGTGTAATTGGGGAGAAGTTGCCTCGACAGCTCCATTGTTGATCCGGAGGCTCGAGAAAAAATAATAGTTTGTAATAGCTTAAAAATATTCAGTAGGCGGAAAAATCAAAAAGAATGCAGGGCTTTATATTGCTCCTTCATCACATAGATGGTAAGAAAAGGCCCATCTATTAATTCTTAATACATAGGACAAAATAAAAGCAGGACTAAATCTATCCACATTGATTCCCGAAAGAATCATTAAGATTTTTCAATACGGGTTAACTAGATTAGTGTTTGGGTGTTCCCGAAGCATATTTGTATTTAAGCTAAAATGTCAATCCAAAATGAATATGCAGACGAATTACTACGTTCAAAACATTCACAACGCTTTCATAACTTATTCAGACAGGAATCGGTATTGATTCCAAATAATATCATGCTTTGCATAGACGATTAAATGTACGACTATAATTATTCGATTATTTTATCCCCTAATAACATGATTTTATTTAGGTCTATCTATTTGAAAATAGACGAAATCAAACACCTTCGAAGATAATTCTCTAAATTGTTCAAGGTTCTCTTTTCCTGTGAGATATTATTTGAGATGGAAAGCAAATGTCCTGCTATAAATGTAGAACTTTCTATTTAAGAAAAAACGAAATCTGGCATTCAATGATTTGTTATGACCAATCCAACTTTTGTACGAATATTGTAGACAATAAAATAATAAATATCGATCAGTGTATATAACATTTACACTACATCTTATGATGCAAATCTAATTAAAAATGTTTTACTTACGGCAGTTTTGTTTCTGCTTGATAGGGGTTCGGTTTATATAAGAACCTCCAAGACAAATTAATTCAGGGAAATGACATACCGATGCACACATACATTAAAGAAATAAATTGGCGCAGTTATTTAGTACTTTTTGAACGATTCTTTTCTTCCTAACTGTTTTTAGATTTAGCCGTCGTTTTTTTTATGTATGTACGTACCTAAGTAAAAACCATTGATAATTAAAAAAATATCTTGACATTATCAGAGAATTTTATTCCTAAGGCCTCTTTCATAGAGTCGATATGACTTTGCAACGTATACAGTTTTGTATCGTGCGTAATGGCCCCAATCGATCCGATTCAAGTTTGGGTTAACACCGAACTTTTGTTCAATGTGTAAGCTGCTGTGTACTGGCATTTAGGTCATAGTGTTTGTTAATTAGGTCTCTCTCTCTTTTAATCCAGAAACCAAATTTTCATACTAAATAGTCGTGTTTGATCATGCATAGTCAGTTCTGAATATCTACATATGTTCATGCAGTTCACAATTGCCATTTACTCTATATCCACTCTTGCGAGAAAAGTTATTGTATGATACGTTTGGTTACATTGTTCATATAGCTTATAGGAGGAGTATTTACGTATGTTTATTTGGTATGTTGTATTTATTGTGGTGACGTCTGTGATATTCTATCATTTTTTCTTTTGTTCCGTGCAACGCAAATGTAATTGTGGATATCGTCGAGTGGAAGAATGAAGACGTTTCTATTCATCGTGCGACATATTGAAGATTTGCGAAAACTTTGTGAAAAGCACGGGTCGCTTAACGAGGCCACTGACAGCATAATCACAACAGCCAAAACCAACCTTGACATACATGATGGGAGTATATTTTTTAGTCGACTTCTCGGCAGCTCATAAATTGATGGATTAATAAAATACGAGAATAGAAAAAACGCATTGAAATACTTGTAATTTAATCAAAAATACATAAAAACAAAGAGCAATATTAATTACTGTAGCTGTTGACCTTATCAATAATAAAATGAATGGAATGTTTCTCTCTTTTGGAGCAATGCCTTCTTGGACATTATATGAGGGATTAACAATGCTTGATCACAAACTTTTGAAAATTAAAACAAAATGAATTCATGATACTATAACTTTATTCATAGTTTAGTACAATTGCGTCATTTTTCATACCAAGAATATTTTTGCTTGAACAAGGAAGCGAGCAGATTTTGAATTTTAATATGCGAAAATAGAGAGTAAACCTGAATATTTGCGGTCCGTCACCATACGAAGGCATCTAAATCAGTATAAACACATCATACACAACAACATATCTTGGATTCAAACTTTTTAATTGAGAAGTTTTCATTATGTAACAACAAAAGAATTCTTTATTCCACTCATCGTTTGGTAGACCATGTTTATGAAAGAAATCAGTTATCCATTCGCATATAAAAGAAATTCTTTTACAATCTTTTGCTTATCATACTACAATTGTGGTTTCCCACACCAAGTGGAATTGTAGCAATTTTTTTCTAAAGGGGGAAAACCTAGTGCCTCATGCAGACTTACGTTAAGTTAAGTTATGTAATATTTATCGTGTTATACTAGGCTTCGCTCTGAGACGGATCCCCGATTTTCACGTCCTATTGGATTCCTACCTTTATTTTCCTAAGAAAACTGGACCGTTTGGTTCATGGCTCCGTAGCCACTCCATATTTCCCATTGATAGGTTTCCCCCGCCTACTTACCATTTTTAATTCCACGTAGCATTATTCCAGGTTTCAATTTTCGTCATGCCAACCGAGTGATAACAAACAAGCAAACAATTAACAAGATTCCATTTCCCTCCTGGCCGAAAGTATACGATTGCAAAGATATCAGCACCATAATCCCAAACTCTCTACTTATCCCTTTATGATACGATACTTATTCCAGTTGTATCGGATTTCTGCTTGCTTCATTATTAGTTGGTGCGCGGTATCGTGGAGTTCTGTGTCTTAAGCGGATCGGTGCTGTTGCCATGGAGCTATCGAAAGTGTTGAGTAGTCTTGCTATTTTCTCCCGTATTATAGTCGGAGTAAATGTACTAGATGGTTCACGTGTCAGAGTGCTATCTTGAATGCAATCGTCTACAGGTACGTTATTGGATATCCTTTGTTGTATCATCCACATAGCCAATATGGTTCTTGGTCCACACTCTAGCTCCTCCTGGCGCTTGCAGGTGCAGGGTATCCAACGAAATTGTCCCCGGCCTGGTACAAATGCATTTTCAATTTTGCGTGCAATATGACTTTCTACCCTTCCTGTACCGAGTGAATCGATGCACCACGCCTTAGTATTTCTTTGACTGATTTTGTGAACCACACATAAGTGCCAATGACCTGAAGAGTTGTCACCTGAAAATAATGGAATTAAATATATTCCATTAACCTTATTATCTAATAATTCACGTGAAGCAAAAATCCTGGCAAAGAATTTCCATCCTTGATTATTTCTCCATTCTGAGATTGAAGTCTCCGATTCTGCAGATGCAAAAAACATATTTGGGGTTTTATAGGATCTCAAAATCTCTATTGCCCTGGTCATATTTATTCCAGGAAGGCATCTATTTGGGCGAATTACTGCAGCTGCAAAGTCCTTCAATTTGTTCATGGACGCTAATTTTGATGCATCTTGTACCATCACTTTTAATTTCTTTGAATTGCCTTTGTTTTCATGATGGTTGATGGAAGTAATATCTACTACTTTCGTCGTTGCTTTTTCCTTTACTAAAGGAATTGTATGTGTGGAGATGCCTGTCACTTTGTTCCCTGATGGTCGAGCCGCTGTCAAGTTTGGTGATTGTTTCAAAGTAGGTGAAGATGTTGGGTTTGGATCTTTCGAGGTAGATATTGATGTTTGGTTTTTATCATTGCAAGAAGAATTTGAGCAATAATCGCTACTGAGAAGTTGGATTTTAACTTCCGCCTCTTTGTCGAGGTTGAAATCTGATTTCTTGCAAGATATAACTTTATCCAAAATTGATGGTATCCTTTGAAGCGAGGTCTCGTTTACGAATGTAAAATGATTTGTGGATTTTCGAATAGATGTGCACGAAATTTGTCCTATCAACTTGAACCTATCACCAACTCTCTTACTTTTTACCACAGGGATTTTCGATGAAGATGGTAAGTACTTATTAAGAATATTGAAGAAAGGATGATATTGGTTTTGCATTCTATTATGATTTGTTTTCGCAAAGGATATTAATGGTTGTACCGAGATTGAGTGAGGGTGCGAGTCAATGGTGTTGAAGATGATTTGGCATTGTTTGAGCGCCGTCATAAACCTACTGCACCTCTGACACTGTGTAATTGATGTTCTAATTCGATTTGGTGAAAAGTTATTAGTGGGGTACCACGATTTATATTTTTGGGAACAGGTGATGCCAGTGCAGGATTTCAGTTTAATGTCGTCCTGCCTCTTTTTTTTGATATCTTTTATATTATCGGAATCCGGACCCGTGGATTTCCGTTTCATTCCTTTTATTGCGGTAGGATTCGATGGGATGAGCTGTTCAGGATCTGACTCTTTCTTAATTCTTCCAACTGAATTAATATCTATCTTATATTTCTCCTTCCATTCTCGTTCTAACTCTTTTCCAGTCGACCCTATAATCCTATGAATGCCTATGACCTTGCCCATTATGAGGTTTTTAATCTCATTCCATGATTGCGTCAGAATCGTGGTTTGAATCATGGCTGTCTCCGCATGTGGAATGAATTGTTTGATATGATTACAATATGAGTTGATGATGTTTTCTAAAGGGATAGGTATTAAACCGAGGCAGGTGCTATCCACCAATCCTATTTCATCGTCCTTGATTTCTACTCCGGTTGATGACGGCAATAGTCCTAAAATTTCGCTGAAAAAGTGAAAATGTGATGACTCTGTGGCTGTCCTAACATTTTCCAGTCCTTCTCTGTTCAGAATATCCGATATTGTTAGATATCTGTTATTTAATGTCGATGGTAGTTTGTTGAGCCTTCCTGTTTGCTTGCTTTGCATCTCCAAAAACATCTTTTCAATATCTGCAATACATTTATCAACATTTGTCAAACTGGATGCCTTGCCTAAATCTAAGAAGAATAATTTTAACTTTGCTTCTGTCAAATTTAATATGCGCTTCCTGAAATAAGTAATCTTCGGGTTACTACAGAATAAAAGGGCGTGATTCTGGTTTCCCTTTTGTGGATTATCTGAAATCTTGTTGCACCACAGGCAATTGCCAATGATTTTGAGTGTTTGATTTGGTTTCGATTTGCAGATTTCATCTATTCTTCTTTCATCTGTGATATTTTCTAACAATTTGGCTTTGCAACACTCTCTATAAACCTCCGATTTATAAGTTTTTCTTGTATGTGTGCTGCTAAGTCCTAGAAGTGACCTAAACCAGCCCTTGTACAATAATAAAGTTTCCCATGATGTTGACGTAAGAGGAAGTATTCTCCATAGGAGGCCCTGAGTTTTCTTTGATTTCAGCTTACGTATTTTTAATTGCGAAAATTGATCATGGCAAAATTCGCTTATATTCCTATCAAGAATATTCTTCCCCCCACATGCAAGAAAGAAACGAAGATAGCTTGGAGGCCTGTCTAGAGTAAAATCTGAATGTGGAAATAATTTTGCAAAGTCTGCGCTTTTATCAGCGTGGTGATTGGCATTCAAAACTGCTAGATTGGGAATCAGTTTTTGATACCTAGGTGTTGCGTTGATTGATGTTCCGGATTCGTCAAGCTGATGGGAATTGATTTTCATTATAGGATTAGTTGCATGATCATCAAAGTATTGTCCCTCCCACCCTAGAAGTCCCTCCTGCTTATCGAATGGAGTGGGAGAGATTCATGATTTTGCAATTTTGATAAAGCTCTGATTTCTAACGAGCAGTGTATCATATATTACCTTCATGGCTGGATCTAGTTTGTTAAGGTCCAGTTGTAATCTTGGGTGAAGAAGCAGATTCCTTAATATGCCACTCATGAATTTTCCTACCCCACCTGCAATTGTTCGAATGTAAGTCCTATCATTAATCATATTTTTTAGATTACGAATTTTGATGACCTGTTCTCTAATTGCTTTGCTGTCCGTTAATGTGATCCGAGGAAGACGAGATAAAGCCAATTCCGCAAGTAAAAATGCCCCAAATTCTCCATGTGCTATATCGGTTTTGGTTGTGCCAAATTTTCCAGGAAGTTTGGAAACCCTACTCAAGATTGGGATCACCGGGCGATCCATCCACTCTCCTGACTCCAGTGATTCTTTTTCCTTTATGTCAGCTAAACAGAGTACAAAACTTGACGTTGTTACATTGTAATTAATCCCTGATGAAGCGGTGGAAGGCAAATGAGCGCCGTCGGTTGCTACTAAGATCGGGCTATTTGAGGACATAACCAATTCTAAGAATCGTCCCTCCCAGGAATATTTGTTGAAGATGAGGGTGTTCGATAACGCGCAAAGATGGACATATTTGCCCCATGAGAGAGGTCCTGCATAACATTGACTGATTTGATTAATTGTTGCATTATGCGGATCGTCCAACATTTCTAGAATTTGCATGGGATGTCCATTTTGTTGGAAATCCCAAACATTATGATCCTTCGATATGTTGATATCTCCTTGTAGAGAAGTATTTTTCCATTCCCAATGGTCAAAGAATCTATTGACACATGTTGAATAATTTTCTTTATTGGCAGTAACACCGGAATGAATCTTAATCATGCTTTTAAGTGAGATATTATGAGATTGAGCAATATTGGACAACGATTCAGAATATTTCCATTTATTCTTTTTGAGTTGTTGGAGTATGGAATATATCGGACCCCCAATCATAAGTTGCCTATTCTTTTCTTTGCCAAGTCCTATGCCCATCGTACAATTATCCTTATACTCATGATGATTGAATGCTTTGTAGGACTTATAGTGAGTACTCATTTTTGCCATGATCTCATTTATTACTTTGTCCTCAGTTTTTCGAATATAGATGCCATAGCCAGCCAATTTAGCAATCGCTTCTCTGGCATGGTTTTTGTGATGAAAAATAGAGTGGATGGGATACTCGGTAAGTGCACCTATTCTAGTGCAAAAAGATCTTGAATCTAAAGTAATATTGTTACTGATGATCTCGAATTCACGTGCGACTGCAATTACATCCAACTCTAAAGTAGAAATAAGGCCCAAACCACCAAATTTTTCGGGCAAAAACATTCTTATTTTTGTGTCCGATTTGGACAAACCATTAGATTTCATACAGATTATGGAAACATGTTGATCGAACTTGAGTAATTCGATACTCGGGAAGTTAGTTTGTATCGGAACAAAGGTCGGTATTGTTCCTACAAGCATATTAAAGCATTTGCGCTGAGCCTTTAAATGCATCCGATGAATATTTAACATTACTATCTTTCCTTGCATCTTTTCCAGATTATTTTTCCAGGCTGTTGTAGTATCCGCCCCGAGTGTACTAGACAAACCAAGATGCCTATGAGCCTCCGAATTTATTATTTTATTCCATTTAAGTTGCTCTTCTTCTTCTAGGTTAAAAAAATCAGTGAGTCTGTAGAATTCCATCAGTTCAGCTTCCTTTAGATGTATTTTGAATGGAATTTGTTCTTGTATCGGTGAGTCATCCACGAAACTTCACGCTACACTCCATACTTTTTCCATCTTGATAGCCAATGTCGCTGAAATATTGTAAAATTGAATCTCACATTTCGACGACTTCCTCCCTATTTTGGTCACCATACTGATGTCTCCCGACAATTGGGTGAAGTATTTAACTAACAATAGAAGGTCCCTTTCATTTGTAACAGAAATAAATTTACTGTTGTCATCACTATAACCTATTTTGCATAAAAACAGTTGACCATCTTGACTATCTATTGAATTAAATTTGTATTCCTCATGATTATGTTGATTGTTTCTCTTCAATATTTGCTTGATTTCATCTGAGATGGATGCCCAGACATCATGTTTAAATTTGATGACAAGGTTGCTGATAGTTGGACTATCAGGATTCCCTTGCTCTAAACCGCAAATGAATCTTGCGTAGGTTATCCCTTTAGAGGTTATAATCTCGACCGTTTTTGCCTCCATGGCGCTGGCTTTAATTTCGATGTACCCCTGGTTAGGGAAGCCATTGACTCGCATAGCTGCGAGAAGTATTTCGACCGGTATCCGGTCAAAAAACTTCTCCTCATCCTCATCAATCTGGACTGAAGGTACGTGTCCCTCTAAGCAGTCTTCACGGAAGCACAATTCCGTCGTTACAAGGTTGGCACAGCCCTTTCCTTTTTGGTAGGCGGATAGCCCTTCATGGAGAATGCCTGCACGTTCGATTGCGGCTGAAGAATGAGTTGTTATGACCCCCATAATGAAACAATACAGATCATGACATAATGAGATCGGGCGATACTCATTATGTTTTCCCGGCTTGGGAATTGGAAATCTCGCCATCTTTTTCAGGCCACTGGGTATATACCTCATCAAAAGAATAAGTTTCACTAATTGTAACAAAAGATTCCTCCATCTTTTTCCAAATCTCCCTATCACTGCAAGCTGGAACCCTTCATATCTCGCTTTTGTTGGAGTTGACGAAATCGCTCGCCACAATCCTTTCTCTAGCTCATCCTCATTCTGCATTCGACCTTTATCATCATTCAAGTAAAAGGGGTAGAAAAATTCCGGATTATCCTCTTTTGGTTCTTCAAAAAGCCTGGCTGTGTGAGGTCCATGAGCTCTTATAAATGCTTTTTTGATCTTACGAGATAGAGTTGCCCCATTTTGTATTAGTAATGCTATATCTTCATTCTTCACAACACGTCTGGGATGAAGACGAACTCCTCTATTTCCCAATCTCCCTATCTTTTTTATCGTTGCGAAGGCACATATCTCGGTTGCTGCCGAGTTAGCCATCCAGTGCACATGGAAGGCACTAGTTGCTTGAAGTTCCTCGACTTCATCAATGCACGGGCGAAAAGCCTGAGTGGAATTATCCCAAATGGTGGTATGAGCCGCTGGAGCTTGTCTCCCTTTTGGTGCAACTTTTCTTGTGAAACTTGCAATGTTGCTGCTATTTAAGAAATAGTCAAGTGTTGATCGTCTATAAAAAGCCTGAAGTTTTGTGATCTGAACACTGAGTTTCCTTAATTTTATTTGCACTCCTTCCAATTTTTCAAACATCCGCTTTGCATCATAAGGCAAGGATAAATCTATGTCATCAGGGATTACACCATCGAGATCCTGTTTCCAGTCATTAATTTTCTGAACCAAAAATGCAGTGGATGTCTCGTTAGGTGAATCAGTATTAAATCCCTGTCTGCACCCTGAATTAGCCAACCAAAAATTTAAAAGTCTCGTGACATTATCCGGTACACTAGGCAAAACGTTACCATTGGTACGTTTATTTTCCGCATCGTTGAATTTTCTTTTATTCTTAACCTTAGACTTATTACCTTCATGCTGGATGGCGGAGATATGAAGCGTTCTTTCCATTTCCTCGTTCTCATAAGCTTCCGTTGCTAGTGTAGCTTTCCTTGTCAAAGTATCAGAATTTAAGATAAGATCCCATTGATTCCAGAAAGCATCCTGACTCAAAAACGACGTTAACTCTGATTCATATAGATTGCGAATCTTAAATTCCTTCAGCCAGTACAAATTTTTCTGCACTTGCGTTAACTTTGCTTCGACTTCATTTTTAACATGTCACAGTTTTGTGGGTACAGGGAGATTATTAAAAAGTTTGAAGCCTTTTCTTCTGAATAAATTTCCTCTGGTTTTTCCTGCTGAATCATTTTTGCTGCTAGAATCAAATAACTCCAAGTCTACCATAATTGTTTTGATCGCCCTATTAAACGCATTGAGAATGAAAGACAGTTCAGTCGCCTGATCGTCTGAAATCTCTACTAATTTGTTCGACGGACCATCAGAGTCCTGAATAATTCCATTTTTCCAAAGATTTGTATAAAGTAGCTTGACTCTATCTTCAATGTCCGGAAGGAGTGATCTAGTCCTACCAGAATTATCACCTGTCAATTGCTGTATATCCTGAAATAGAGATAATTGCTCCTCAAACTTCTTGCAACTCTTAAATTGGGAATAATCGAAATCTAGATTTTGGCCTCGTAATCCACTCTGCTGAAGTTTGATTGAAATTTTTTTTCTGTAATCAAATTTTGTTTTTTCAATTCCACCACAATTATTATTTTGGCCGCATCTGGAAATTGAACAGGTCAATAAGGAGTGATCCGACGGAAAATAGTTCGCCCCCATATTGCGTTCTATCTTGGCCTTAACTAATAACTTTTGGAATTTTTGGTCCGAAGGAAAGAAGATGTGATCAATTCCTCTTGCTCCCTTTTCCCCGAAGCGCGTCACATACGAACTATCCGGATTCATTTTCCGTACAATTGAATCATGAGTTTCTTCTAAGCTGGCTACAACTCCATCTTTAGACGGATCCTGACGAAACGGACCCAAATTATCTTTATCTAAACTGCTAATAGTTTCTTGGAAATCTCCTAAGTAAGTAAGTAAGTAAAGAATTTATATTGTTAACCATGGTTGCGTGTGATGTCACATTGGAGGGAACACACGCACCACGGGCCCCTTAGTGGAGCGACGAAGATTGAATTTTAGACAAAAAATTCACACCAATATTATTTTTTTTGTGTCGATTATACACCTTCGACTCATATGACGTGTCACGCTGCACATGAGTTTGAGTCCCGTTAACGGTTGTTTTTGACGGCAACAAGGTGGCTTGATTTAAAACCCCCCGAGAAACTTCCTTAATTTGCGTTTGGCCAAAAAAATAAGTTAAGTCATTACCAACTTCAGATACATTTTGCTCCGCCAATTTTAACGCAACATCTAAACGATTTTTCCAACTTAACAAGGTAACTCTCTTTGATTTTTTGAAGAACTTGACATTTCTTTTAATAAGGTGCCTATCGCGAGATCGCAGAAGCCAAGGAGTATCCTGCAACGATAGGGAATATGTGAGTAATTTCGATCTCAAGATGTCATCAACATTACCTTCCTTTGTCACATGGATCATCTCACAACGATATCTCCATATTTTCACACTACATTCAATACACAGTTTAGAGACAGTTGCACTCCAATTGTGAAGACGGTGAGCACTTGTGGGTCCATTTGATGTTTTAGTTTTCTCATATTCTAATTGCAGTTCATGCCACTTTATTGAAAGGATACCACGAAAGAAGTTTGATATTCCAAGTTTTGATTGACTTTTTATGGCTTTTCTTATTCCTTTCAAGTCGTGTGAACTTTTAGGTGGTAAGGACACATCGTGACCACCCGCCCATTGTCGTATCATAATCATCACCCATCTTCTCAATAATGGAAAGGTTTTAATTTTTTTCATGCCAGAATCCAATTCATTGAAGAATATTTTTCTGGCTTTTTTTGTTGATCGACATTGCAAAACATGATCACATGTTTCTTTGGACCTTGTACAAAGGGTGCAAGTTCCATTTGAAGCCTGGCCCCAATCTTGTTTCCTACCTGATGTGTCCCATAGGCGATGTACACATTTCACAGCACCTCCATATTGCACTGCATCCCATTTTCTCATTGTCGTATCAATTGCTTTCCAATCAATTTTTATCGCATGCTTGAGATGTATTCCCCAGCTTT
>Ga0209092_10001463_pt1 | contig 22975 bp, 22 predicted proteins | sample FraStrMetagenome_FD_187446 | JGI IMG/M metagenome (GOLD analysis project Ga0209092, IMG submission 187446) | Marine eukaryotic phytoplankton communities from Arctic Ocean - Fram Strait ARC3M Metagenome (SPAdes) (version 2) | ecosystem: Environmental > Aquatic > Marine > Oceanic | place: Fram... | reverse complement strand
GTCTGGGACCTCGCTAGAACGAGCTTGCGCGTAGCGCAGATTCAGCAAATCGAGCACGATACTCGTGCCGAGTTTCAGAACGAGCAGAAGGATAAAAACAAGCAGTAAGGTATTCATTGCTCCAACTAAAAGCTCACCTCAGTGGCATCTTTCCAGAGTTGATCGAGTCGGTAAAAATCACGCATCTCCGAGGTCTGCAAATGGATCATAAAGTCAAAGGCATCGACGACTAGCCAACCGCTACCAAGGGTACGATCTTGCCCGATTAGCTGGACATCGGCTTCTTTAAGCGCTTGGTCGAGCCCACTCTTGAGCGCTTTGACATGGGGGTCGGAGGTGCCCGTCGCGAGGACAATGTAGTCGGTGATCGAGGACTTGCCACGCACATCAAGCACGCGGATGGCTTCGCCCTTCTTATCTTCGATTGCGGTAATGGCACAGCGAATCTCTTCAAGTGTGCACTTCTCCGTTTTACTTTTTTCTTTGGTCATAATAATACTAAAAATATCTATCGGGTATAGAGGTCACGAGAGGAAATGAAAGCCTCAACTGCGGGTGGCAGTAAGTCTACCACCGATCGCCCCTCAGCGATTGATGCGCGTATCTTGGTGGAACTGTGCGGCATTAGTGGAGCATCGATTGTGACGAACCGCAGACCTTTGACAGCGGACTCAACAATCGAGTGACCAGGGCGGCGAAGCACGATAAAGGTAATCATCGAGGCGATCTCTTCAATGCAGCGCCACTGCGGCAAGAGCTCAAACTGATCGGCACCGATAATCCAATGTAGAAGACCTCCCTCATGCGCCGCTTGGTAAGCCTTAACCGTATCGACCGTATAACTGGTGCCACCACGCTCAATCTCGCAGGTGTCGACCTCGAAGCGCGGCTCTTCAGTAGTAGCGAGGCGAAGCATTTCGACGCGATCTGCATCTTTGGCAAGAGCGGCGCTCTTTTTGAGTGGCGATTGAGCCGCAGGGATGAAAATGACCGCATCTAAATCGCAATCTTCCAGTGCAGTCCGAGCGACCTCCAAGTGAGCCTCATGCACAGGATCAAAGCTGCCGCCATAGAGGGCGATAGATTTTCGTTTCTTAGTGCTGAAGGATGCTTTCATTTTGTAGCGAGTAAACGACTCCTCTTTAGGATTGAGAGCAAGACTTCTATTTGCATACTACATAAATGCAATCTACCGAAGACGCATCGCGACCCCTACCCTTAGGGGAGACCCTGCAAGAGCTCTTAAATGCTAACGACGAGCGTGGCCTCTCGATCAATGAGATCACCTGTGCGGTCGGCGAAAAGGGCTTCGGCTTGCTGCTAATTGTGCTTTCGCTACCAAGCGCCCTTCCAATCCCAGCACCAGGCTATAGCACACCCTTTGGCGTGGTCATGGCTTTGATTGCTTTGCAAATGATACGTGGCCGAAAGGTCATTTGGCTGCCACAGGGCCTCGGCACTATTCGAATCAAACCCAAGCTGGCTAAAACGATGCTCGGTACTGCATCAAAATTCCTAAGCAAGATTGAGCGATGCATTCGTCCACGTCAAAAGTGGATTCGCGGGCGGACAGGGCAAGCAAGCTTAGCCTTTGTAGTGTTAAATATGGCCTGCCTTATGATGCTACCGATCCCTTTGACAAACACCTTTCCTGCCATGGTGATCTTCATGATCGGCGTCGGTTTATCGGAAGAGGATGGTTTGCTGGCTATCGGCGCTTTTACGGTCGGATGCTGCGCATTGCTACTCTATGCGGGCATTGTCTACATCGTTTTGACGCAGGGGGTCGAAGCAATCGAACCGATTAAAGATTGGATCAAGTCGCGGGTGGCCATAGGCGGATAGCTTAGGTTCCACATTATGCAGCATTAGTAGCAAGTGCCTGCAGAAATGCCGCCTGATGGCTTCAACCAGTAAGCTACGCCAATTCACCCAGTGCCTTTTGGCGGAAGGCTTCGAGCTTTCGAACGATTTCGGTCGAATCGCTAAGCTGCGTGACTTCGGCAACGAGTGCCTCTGCATCAGCTTTTTTAATATGGCGGATGAAATATTTAACCTCTGGCAAAAGGCTTGAAGTCAGACTTAAAGAATCCGCACCCATACCCAAGAGGAGCCCCGCGAAGATCGGGTCACCCGCGATCTCTCCACAAATACTCACCGGTGTATTGGCTGCTTTTCCACCATCGATAATCGCCTTGAGAGTCCGCAGCACAGCTGGGTGAGCGGGATCGTAGAGGTGAGCGACTTGGTCATTAAGACGGTCCACAGCGATCAGGTATTGAATTAAGTCATTCGTGCCTATACTCAAAAAATCTGTCTCAGCGGCGAGTAGGTCAATAATTACAGCCGCACTGGGAACTTCGACCATTGCGCCGACCTCGATGGCCTCGTCAAAGGCTTGCCCTTCATCACGCAATTCTTGTTTGACTGCATCGAATACTTTATTGGCCATGCGTAGCTCCATAATGCCGCTAATCATGGGATACATAATCTTCACATTCCCGTGGTCGCTAGAACGCAATATGGCTCGGAGTTGAGTCTTGAAAATAGCTTCATTACCGAGGCAAAAGCGGATAGCACGAAAGCCCATGAAGGAGTTGTCGTCCTTTACGTTTTCGTCGCCAATGATTTTATCACCACCCACGTCTAAAGTCCGGATGATGACTGGATGATCTCCCGACGCTTCGACTACTGCGCGATACTCTTCATATTGTACTGACTCAGGCGGATAGCCGTGGTGACGAAGGAAAATACCTTCCGTGCGGAAGAGTCCGACACCCTCGGCGTGCATAGCTTTGACCTGCTCCATCTCTTGTGCACCTTCGACATTGGCCATTAGACTGATCGACGCACCATCAAGCGTCTGAGCAGGTTCGGAAATAAAGGAATTAAAAGTATCGTCTCGCTGCTTCCGTTCGGTCGCGAACTTGCCATATTTAAAGAGGCGATCCTCTGTCGGATTGATGATAATAATCCCCTTGTGTCCATCGACCAAAATGTGGTCACCGCTGAGTATCTTCTTGGTGCCATCGTGCGCGCCGACCACTGCGGGTATTCGCAATGAACGGGCCATGATGACCGAGTGGCTAGTCTTACCACCACAATCTGTGACAAAGCCGAGCAGTTTGTTACGATCTAGATCTGCCGCATCCGAGGGCGAGATGTCCTCCGAGATAATGATACTCTCGGCAGCTAGTTCGCCGAGATTCACCTTTTGCATACCGATCAGATTATGTAAAAGGCGGCGAGAAACATCGCTGATGTCAGCGACACGCTCGCGGAGATAATCGTCCACCATCGAGCGAAAGAAAGAAATATAGCGCTGCGCGACCTTGTTATAGCAAAATTCGATGTTCTTCTTCGAAGTCTTCAACTCCGCTGTCACCTCTTCGAGTAGAGCATTATCCTCTAGGACGAGTAAATGGGCATCAAAAATACCAGCCTCGCCCTCGCCTAAGCTCTGGGCTATTTTATCACGCACGCCTGCGATCTCTGCCCGGGTTTCTAAAATAGCTTTATCGAAACGTTCGAGCTCAGCGTCGACTTGATCCTCATTAATCTCGAAACAGGGAACATCCAACTGCTTTTGTAGGTAAACCACGGCACGCCCATGCGCGACACCTGGAGACGCGGCGATGCCTTCGAGTATTAACTCTTCTTTGTTATGTGGTTCGGACACAGCTAGTAATGTTCAGAATGCAGCGAGAGTCGCTGAGAGCAATAGGATCTCCTCAGCGAATTGAAGTTTCAACAAAAAATATGCCCGAGCCCCAAGCCTCTTCACAGATACCTCGAATCTTCGAAACTTCGCTTGCATCCTGAGCCAGCGCAAAACAGCAGCTGCCACTTCCGCTCATCAAACAAGCAAAGCCTGCTGCTCGAAGTTCCGCTAACAAACAGGGGATGGCTAGATATTTGAGGCCTATATTTACCTCGAAGGTATTATACAGTAGCCCTTCCAGCTTTTCAGAGTCTTTGAACAGAGCCAGTCGATCAGCAGCCACCGCCAAAGATTCATAAGCAGAAGGTCTCGATTCAATAAGCCGACTGTAGGCGCTAGCCGTATTGATTGCAAAATCTGGTCGGAACAAAACAACCCTCTGTCCTCGCAGTGGCTTAGCCAATTCGTCGGGCAATGCTTCCAGCACCTCACCACGCCCAGACATCGTTGCAGGTATCGAATCGATAAAAAACGGACAATCCGAGCCAAGCTCTCCAGCAATTGCTATTAACCGCTCTTTGGTCATGCAATTGCCCGCCAATTGGTTCATAGCGCACAGAGCCACGGCAGCATTGCTACTGCCACCACCCAGACCTGCGCCCATAGGTATATGCTTATCTAAATCGAAGTCGAAGTAGATGCTCTCTCCAAACTCTTCGCGGAACGCATCTGCTGCCTGCAAAATCAAGTTTGCCCCGCCCGTAGGCACAGCGGAATTAATGCACTTTAAACGATCTACACCTGCTTCATTGATCGAAACAGTTAAAGTGTCACCAAAAACCAAAGGCACCACCACCGAGGTCAAATCGTGAAAGCCATCGCCACGCTCCCCATGCACAGACAGCATGAGATTAATCTTAGCAGGCGATTCAAGTTTTACGGATTTCATAGCAATTTAGTTATTAAGAAGACTCCTCCAGTGCTCTACCATGAAATTTTCTACTTTTGCACTTTGCCATCGGCTAAAATCGCTCACTATATCGAAATCATGTCCAAACAAGCGCCCTGCCAACTCATTTTAGCACTCGATCTCGAAACCCGCGAAGAAGCCCTAGCCATGCTCGACCATCTTGGCGACTCACTCAAGTGGGTCAAAATCGGCCTGCAGCTATTCACCGCATACGGGCCAGACTTCGTCCGCGAGATTGCCGACCGCGGATATAAGGTCTTTCTGGACCTCAAGTTGCACGACATCCCCAACACCGTGGCCAAAGCCGTACAAAGTATCGCCACCCTTCCCGTCGAGCTGCTCACACTCCATGCCAGTGGCGGTGGCGAAATGCTCGAGTGGGCTAACAAAAGCCGTAACGATCACGCACCCCATCTCAATCTCCTCGCCGTTACCGTGCTCACTTCGATGAACGAAGTTCAACTCCGCTCACTCAACATCGACGGCACTCCCGAAGACCAAGTCCTCCACCTCGCCGACATCACCCTCAAGTCGGGCGTGCAAGGCCTCGTATGCTCCTCACTCGAACTTGCGCCTTTACGCACCCGCTTCGGGCACGACCCCATCATCGTCACCCCCGGCATCCGCCCAGCAGGTAGCGCCGACGACGAGCAAAAGCGGGTCATGACACCCGCCGCTGCGGCAGCAGCGGGCTCCAGCTTTATCGTAGTCGGCCGCCCCATCTTAAAAGCCAAAGACCCCGCCGCAGTCGCCCAGGCCATCCAAGGTGAACTTAGCTAAGATGCCCTCGATTGCTATATTACTCGCCGCCGGTAGCGGACAACGCATGCAGGGTCAGGTAGAAGACAAGATACTCGCTTCTATTAACGATCAGCCTGCACTCGTCTACAGCTTGAAAGCCTTTGCTCGCTCCCGCGTCATCGATAGCTACCTCATCGTCTACCGCGATGAGGCGCAAAAAAAAGCGATCGAAGCCATTATCGTAGCTCATGGCTTCAGCCATTTGAAAATTCAAGTCGTATTAGGCGGCGCCGAGCGGCAACTCTCCGTCATCAACGCCCTGAACGCCATCGACGGAAATTGCGATTACGTCTATATCCACGACTGCGCCCGTCCCTGCATCCACACTGAAGCCATCAAAGATGTCCACTCAGCGGTTCAAGAAGACCAAGCCGCCTCCCTCGCACACCCCGTCGCCGATACAATCAAGCGAATCGAAACAGTCGGCGTATTACGTAAGATAACTCTCGAAGACCTTGATCGCAGCCGCCTCTGGGCAATGGAAACCCCCCAAGCCTTCGCCTTCAAAGGAATCCTTACAGCCTATCAAAACGTCATTAAAAAGAAGCTCACCATCACAGACGATTCTGCAGCCGCAGCCACCATTGGCCTCAAAACCACGCTTATCCCAAACAAACACCCAAACCCCAAACTAACCACCCCCACCGACCTAGCCTACATCGAGCACTTACTAAAGATTCCTAATTCGTAACTCATAATTAAAAAAAGTGCTTCTCTCCTACCGCAATCTCACCGTCTCCTTCGGCGGTCCTAAACTCCTTGACGACGCTGGTCTCACGATCGCAAAGCGAGAGCGTATCTGCCTACTCGGTCGTAATGGTGAAGGCAAGTCCACCCTGCTGCGTATCCTAAACGGAGAAATTGAACCCGATTCAGGTGAGATCGAGGCAATCCCAGGCCTTCGAGTCGGCAAACTCGACCAAGAAGTTCCGGCTACCCTAGAGGGCACCGTCTTCGAAATCGTCGCCCAAGGCCTCGGTAAGGCGGCGAAGGCCATTGCCCAATACCATCACCTGCTTCACGAAATTGGTGAGCACCCCGAAGACGAAAGCATCGGCGAGCAACTCGACGAGCTACAGCATCAGCTCGACCAGACGGGTGGTTGGGACATCGAAAATAAAGTCGAAAACATACTGCAGCGCGTCGACCTCGACGGCGACCAAGAGTTCACCTCACTCTCTGGCGGAAACAAACGCCGTGTCCTCCTTGCCCGCGCTCTCATCGCCGAACCACACATTCTACTGCTCGACGAACCAACCAATCACCTCGACATCCCGGGTATCCGCTGGCTCGAAGAGTTCCTACGTAAAGCCGACATCGCACTACTTTTCGTCTCGCACGACCGTGCCTTCATCCAACGCGTCGCCAATAAGACACTCGACCTCGACCGAGGCCAACTCACCCGCTGGGAATGCGACTACGACACCTATTTAATCCGCAAAGCTGAACTCCTTGCCGGCGAGGCTAAACAACAAGCCGTCTTCGATAAAAAACTCGCTGAAGAAGAGGTCTGGATTCGCAAAGGGATCCAGGCTCGACGCACCCGCAACGAAGGCCGCGTTCGCGCACTCAAGAAAATGCGCGAAGAACGCGCCGTGCGCCGTAATATCCAAGGGAAGACCAAGCTCGACCTCAGCGATGCACAACAATCTGGCCGTAAAGTCATTACCGTTGACGAGATCTCCTACGCATGGGGCGAGGAAACACTGATCGAGAACTTCAGCACTACAATCTGGCGCGGCGACAAAATCGGCATGGTTGGCCTCAACGGTTCTGGCAAGACCACCCTACTCAACCTACTACTCAAAAAACTCGAGCCCAGGAGCGGCAGCATCACGCATGGCACCAAGCTCGAAGTCGCCTACTTCGATCAGCACCGCGACCAACTCGACGACAAACTAAGCGTCGCCGAAAACGTCCACCCCGCCGGCGAGATGGTGAACGTCAACGGCAAGCCCCGCCACATCCTCAGCTATCTACAGGACTTCCTCTTCACCCCACACACCTCCCGCTCCCCCATCACGAAGCTATCGGGTGGTGAACGCGCGCGCCTACTCTTGGCCAAGCTCTTTCTTCAGCCCGCTAACGTCCTCGTCCTCGACGAGCCAACCAACGACCTAGACATCGAAACCGTTGAACTCCTCGAGGAGCGCCTTCTTGAATACAGCGGCACACTCTTACTAGTCAGCCACGACCGTAGCTTCCTCGACAACGTAGTCACCAGTACCATCGCCCTCGAAGGGAAGGGCGCAATTGAAGAATACGTAGGCGGCTGCGAAGAATGGCTCAAAAAAGAAGAACTTAAAAATATTTCCAAAAAAGGGAAAGGACAAGCAACAGCTTCACCACTCCCCACGCTCGACGAACCACCTAAGCGTAGTTTGAACAACAAAGAGCGCGAAGTTCTCAAAACCCTACCCTCAAAAATTGAGAACTTAGAAATCGATCTAGAAAAACTCTCTAGCCTAATGGCCTCAGCCGACTACTATCAAGATCCGCAAAGCGATCTCACTGGTGACGCCAAAAAAGTAGAAGCCCTAGAAGTCGAAATCCTCAGATCCTACGAACAGCTCGAAGGGCTGGAAATAAATTAAGAGATTTCTAATACAAATACTTCTAACACGAATTATAACCAATAAACGAAGACTCCAAGATTCGCGCCAATTTGATTCGTTCGTGGAGACTTAAATATACTGATTTTAAATGACCGGTTTTAAGATAGCTATCATCGGCGGTGGCGCTGCGGGTTACTTCGCCGCAATCACTGCAGCCGAAGCCAACCCTTCGGCACAGGTCACCATCTACGAGCGGAGTAAGCGGACCTTAACCAAAGTCAAAATCTCTGGTGGTGGCCGTTGCAACGTCACGCACAACTGCCTCGATCCCAAGGAGCTCGCCACTCGCTACCCACGAGGCGCGCATGAATTACGCGGCGCCTTCCACCGCTGGCAACCACAAGACACGATCGACTGGTTCGCCGCGCGCGGCGTCGCGACTAAAGCCGAACCAGATGGCCGCATGTTCCCGACCACCGACGACTCACAGACCATCATCGATTGCTTCCACAAGGCCGCCCAATCCGCAGGCGTCCAGCTACGCAAAGAATGCGGCATAAAAAGCATCAGCCATTCGCAAGACCGATTCATCGTTCACCTATCAGATGGGACCCAAGAGACTACCAATAAAGTATTAGTCGCCAGTGGTTCGTTAAAAGCCTCATCGCTGACCCACTCACTTGAAGCCCTCGGTCACACCATCGCCTCGCTTGCGCCCTCACTCTTCGCCTTCAACTTGTCCGACAAACGCACCCAAGGCCTCTCCGGCCTTGCCATACAGAACGCCATAGTCTCACACGTGTTGCCGTCGCCCGTAAAGACCGCTTCACGCAAACCCAAACCCCTTCCCCAAACAGGTCCCATTCTTATCACTCATCGCGGCCTCAGTGGTCCCGCCATCCTCCGGCTCTCCGCCTGGCAAGCCCGTGCATTTCAGGATGAGAACTATCATTTCGAAATCCAAATTAATTGGCTAGGCCAGGTATCCAAAGATCAATTACACGAACAGTTTAACAGGCTCCGCAATGGTAAGACAGAGGTTAAAACTAAAGTCTTCGAACAGATTCCTCGTCGCTTCTGGGAGCGACTTGTCGAATTCGTTGGCATCACCGAAAATCTCAAATGGGCTCAACTCCCCAAAGACAAAGAGACCGCCCTCATACAAGAACTCATCGCAGGTCGCTACAAGGTCCAAGGCAAGACCACCAACAAAGACGAATTCGTGACCTGCGGGGGCGTCAGCCTTAAGGAGATTGATTTCAAAACTATGGAGAGCCGTCTGGTACCTGGACTCCACTTCGCAGGCGAATGTCTAGACATCGACGGGATCACTGGCGGCTTCAACTTCCAAGCTGCTTGGACAGGTGGAAGACTCGCAGGCTTGGCCATGGCAAACGAACAGGAATAAGGATTCCGACTGTTTGTATTGATGATCATGCGGTCATCCATTCAGCTCACGGCTTTAGAAGAAATATCCAAGTATTTCTTCAAGCACCAATCGAGATGCTCAAATACAAGTTATGACTTTGACCATATTATACTCAAAAAATGTTCCCAAGCAGGGTCTCTGCGAATAGCTTGATCTAGGCTTATTTAATTTAAGCGCTTGGCTTCTTCGTCCGCTTCACCGGCTTAGACTTTATTTCAAGGTAGACGGACTCATTTCCCGCATTTAGAATGTCACCAATGGCCTTTGATAAGGTAGAGACGTGAGTATCTGTAGCTGTTTCCATACTACCTCCGACTTTGCAATCGAAGTCCCAGAAGTCGACGCCGTCGGGCAGCTTCTTGTTACGCTCACGTTTGATGTATTTGTTCATCTCCGCACGGATCGAGTCGACGAGGCGAGCGGGTTGAATCTTAGGATGCGTAAGCGGAAATAGTTTTTTCATAGCACGACGAAGCGTCTAGCGAATGGACCGAAAAGCAATCGCTATCTTGCCAAGCGAGCTTCCTAGCTCGTAGATGATCTGCCTGTAGTGTGACACATCGTGTGAAGGCATATACACACCCGCGAACACACAAGGCTGGAATCACCCTTTATTCGTGATCCAGACGCAGGCGTAAGGTTCGAGCACAATCTCACCGGCAAGGTCCTCGTAGACAGCGCCTCTGATCAAATCGACCCATGCCTCGGTGGCGATAAGGTTGAGTTCAACGAGCGGAATCGTTTGCCTTTCAGAAGAAACATTGTGCAGGGCAAAGAGTGATTGCTTACGGTCCAGACTCTCGCGCCAAAAAGCGAAGATTTGATCGGAAAAGTGTAGCGTATACTGTGTGGCGTTGGGGTGGAAGGCGTCTTGTGCTATACGTATTTGAATGAGGCGCTTCATTTCAGTGAAGACCGCCTTGTGGTGGCGCCCATCATCGTCTAGCGCGGCATAAAGATCGTCAGCTTCCCAGTGGTAACGATTAATTGTGCGGGCGCGACCAGACTGCGCCATGCCCTCACGATTGTTCTCCGTGCCTAGTAGACTATGGATATAAATCGCAGGTAGGCCTTCGAGCGCGAGCATGATGGTGTGCGCGCAGATGAAACGCGCCATTTGAAAATCATCTGCCTCGCCGCCGATTGGACGCTCCATTGCACTGTAGAGAGAAATATTGGCCTCGTAGGGGGTCAAATCGCCTTGCGGTGTTCGGCGCATCGAGATTTCGCCTCCCGACTCGCGTATATTTTCGATCAAGCCGTCGAGTTCTCTTCCTGAGAGCAAACCCTCAGTGGGTCTAAGGCCGATGCCATCGTGCGATGCAATAAAGTTCAAATAGGCGCGCCCACTACGTGCAGGCGGCATGGAGGTCATCCATGTTTTTAAGTGCTTACAGTCACCGCTAAGAATGGAATGTAGTAGCAAAGGAGGCAGCGAGAAATTATAGATTAAATGCGCTTCGTTATCGTTACCAAAGTAACTGAGGTTCTCACGGTTCGGCACATTCGTCTCAGTAATGATGACTGCGCTTGGGTCGAGATTTTCAATGATCAAACGTAGCAACTTAATCAATTCATGCGTCTGAGGTAAGTGCACGCAACTGGTGGCAGATTCTTTCCAGAGAAAGGCGATGGCATCTAAGCGGAAAAAACGGATACCTTGCTCTACATATTGGCGGATGATGCGAACAATCTCTAAAAGGACATCTGGATTACGGTAATTCAGGTCGACCTGATCTTCGCCGAAAGTGCACCAAACTTGTTTAACCCCATCGACGGCATGTACCTCGGTAAGTAAGGGCGTGCTGCGCGGGCGCACGACTTGAGAGAGGTCTTCAAATTCCAAACCGTTAATAAAGTAGCCACGCCCTGGTGCTTTATTCTTCTCGTAATTTTTGAACCAGAGGGACTCTCGCGAACAGTGATTAATTACGAGGTCAGCCATCACCGAGAACTCGTTTCCGATCGCAGTGATATCATCCCAAGAACCAAGCGCGGGATTGACTGTGGTGTAGTCAATAACGGAGAAGCCGTCGTCTGAGCTGTAAGGATTGAACGGAAGAATATGCACGCCGCTCATAGTATTTTTAAGCTGGCTGACCATGAAGTTATTCAGCTCGCGCAGCGGTGGACGGCCTTCCTTTTTAATCGAGTCGCCATAAGTAACCATCATTACATCGGATTGATCCCACTTGCTCATCGCGAGCGCGGGGGGTGATGCGTGCTCAGACATTTTGGCCGCTTCCATCAACTCGTCGGTGATTTCATCCACATCTTCATCGCCGTAAATCTCTTTAACATGGAAGGCTACACGTTGGCGAAAGCCCTTGGTCTTCGTATGCAGAGAGGGATTTAATACAATTTCGGAGCCGAATTCAAGACGGTCTTCTTCGACCGCTTGGCGAAGACGGTGCAAAATGTCAGGCACAGCAGAAATGACACGCTTCCAACTAGGCATGAAGGGTACGTCCATCGACTTGCTCGGATCGAGGAATTCCTCGCCCGCACTGAGGATATTTTCGGCGAAGACTTCGACGGTGGAACCCTCTGTGTGGCGATCGTATTTAAGCCCGTTGATCGAGGCGTCGCTGTTATAGCTCTCGATCAAATCAAGTGCGATACGATAGTAAGCAGCTTTGATTGTGCGTACAGTTTCGTGGGAAAAAACCTGCCCTTGCGTCGCCATCTTACGATAAAGCGATTTGGTAATATCACAACTCATCTTGGAGAGGCCGCGAGTACGATCTTCGAGCGATAGGTCTTGGTGCTTATGATCGTAGGTATCAGCGACATCGACTTGGCAAATCTGGTTGGTCGCATAATTGCGCTGCATCTCAGAGAGCACCCCCATTTCCAGGCCCCAGTCGGAGGGGATACGAATGTCTTCGATCACGTCTTGCTGCATAGCAAACTCGCCCGCGAGCGGATAGTGGAAGCTGTCGAGGTATTCGAGGTATTCATCCGAACCACAGACCTTCTTGAGCGCGCGAATAAGAGGCGTAACGAGTAAACGGCAAACACGACCATTCATTGAACCGTTGGCAACACGAGCGTAGTAACCTTTACAAAATTTATAGCTAAGCGAAGGGTTCGCAACGGGATAGATCAGCCTCGCTAGCATCTCGCGCTTGTAGGTAGTAATATCGCAATCGTGAAGTGCGACTGCCCTCGCCTTACCTGAGGCGATAATATAGCCAAACATGTACCAAACGTTACGGCCTTTGCCAGGCTCTTGAGGAGCAAGGCCTTTCTCCGAAAGTAAAGTATCGATTGCCCGTAGTCGTGGTCCATCATTCCAGAGAACCTGTGGTTGTTGCGGCAAACGCCCGAAAAATTCAAGTGCGTGCCGGTATTCAGCTTCGTTCGCTCTATCTAGACCTACGACAATTTGATCCAGATAAGGGACGTCGGCAATCTCGTCAACAATGTGTGAGAGCGCAGGTCCCTCTAGCTCTGAGTAAAGAGAAGGTAATACGAGTGCCATCGGTCGGCGTTTTCGAAACTGCATGAGGTCAGCCTCCAGCTTTTCGAGCGGCCGATTGTTCAATTGGTGCAGGGTCGTGATGAGCCCTTGTTGGTGAAAGTCTCCCATAGTAATTAGGTATTTCTAGCAGAGCTAGTGCTATTCGTCTAAGAGTGATAGGATCGCAGCGTTCCAGCCCTTAGTTGCAGGGAACGGTGCATGCACCACGCGTGGTGCCTTCGGGGAAATATGTGCGCCATCCGAGTGCGGGATGACGACGGCAATATCGGCAGCTTCAAGCATTGCAGTATCGTTGGCACTATCACCGAGCGCGATGACCTGCCATTCAGTATCGGGCTCAAGCTCTTGATAATATTTCAAGACAGAGGCGCTGCCATCAGCCTTGTCGGAGGCGCCCATGAGATGCCAGAAACGACCGCCACGCAGCATACGAATTCCTTGAATGCTGAGTTGATCGGCAAATTCTAAGCGTAGTGACTCGCTATCTTCCCACGAGAATGGTTCCGTCGCCAAGCGAGCAAGCGAGCGTTGTGATTGTATGATCGATAGTCCAGATCGCTCTGCGAGTTCTTGATCTGACCAATCGGCGAAGCCCTCAAATTTATAGCCCATCTGGCTGCGTAGACCGTGAGCCACCTCTAAAATCCCTTTTCTTGGAAGGCCTTTAATCTGCACACTGTAGTCACCAGTGCGGTCATTAGGAATTGCCAACAAGCCGCCATTTTCCGCTACAAGAGGCGACTGAAGCCCCAGCTCTATCGCCAGATCCTCCATCTCGGCGACCGTTTTGCTAGAATTTAAAACCAGAGGCAGCCCCAGTTCACGCAAGCGCGCCATCGCAGGCTTGGCCTCGTCCCAGCTATAGCTGTGATCAAGAAAGGTGGCGTCCAAGTCGGTAACGACTAAAAACTTCTTTTTAGAAGCCATCAGAATACCTGAAAATTCATGAGGCAAGGGAGCATTCAAGACAGCTAGCAGAGAACATGCCAATGCACACTAAGGCTTAAGCTACTTATTCTTATACTCTATCCAGCGACTCATAAATTCAGTGCTACGGTGCTGATGGTGGCGAAGCATTTGGCCGATAAAGTTTTGTTTTCGACGCTGAACTTTTTCGCCGATTACGCATTGAATAATCGTGGCTAGTCGCGACAACCACTGAGCGGAATTAAAACGATCTTGGCAAAGTGCATGCTCTTCGAACTGCCGAATACGCCAAGCTTCAGGCTCTCGGTAAAGCTGCAAGGCTGCAGTCGCAAACTCTTCGGCCGTGGTGTGACCCCATTCCAAGTTCATACAAATACCCTCCGCGGCGATTGGAGTCATTATCGTAGGCGTACCCGTTTGGAAGCCGTCGAAAACTTTTCCCTTCAATCCTGCGCCGTAACGGAGAGGCGCTAAGTTGACACGGTAAAGCGACATGGTCGCCAGCGCGTCTTCAGCACGGCCCTTAAAGTGGAATCCATTCTTCGGCGCATGAAGCTCGGCTGTATACCGATCACCATAAGAGCCGTAACAGTGGAGTTCGGCTTCGGGTAATTGTTGGCGAATGAGCGGCCAAATTTTCGCCTTACACCAACGCGCTGCATCCAGGTTTGGAGGATGAAGGAAACTACCGATCAGAATGAAATCTTTTCGATTTTCAAAAGGCACACACTCGTCCGAAAGCTCTAGAGAAAATGGCCAATAGGCGAGTAAGCTTTCGCTGATGCCAAATTCATCGCGCAAGATTTCCATCTCGAACTCAGAAATCATCAAGGTGAGGTCGGAGCGATAGATGGCGGCGATTTCGCGTAGCGCTATTTCATTCTTTAGATTGAGCGCCTCTCCACTCTTGAGCGCTTGCTCTCGGGCAAGACGCAGGCAGTGGAGATCACTGGTATCGAGGACGCGGAGCGCCTCAGGACAATGCTGGGCGACACGCCAGCCAAACTGCTCTTCGGTCATAAAACGGTCAAAAATCACCACCTCGGGCGCGAGTGCTTCGACCCATGGATCAAAGGCCGGATCGTTAACCGCGATTTTGTGGGTCTTGACGCCAATCGCTTCGAGATCGAGCGCATGCTCACCGCGCTGAGCGGCGGAGGCGAAATGCACCTGCCAGCTGCCAAGCTGTAGAGCCGTGATCACGTCGTAAGTTCGCAGGCCAGCGGCTGTCGATGTCGGCTCCGGCCAGACTTTACCGATTATTAGGCAATTCATCATACTCGTAATACCCCAAATACCACTTAATCTACAATACAAGCGCTATCGTGGAAGATGCCCTTAAGGTTCATCTCGACCGAATCGAGCAATCCGCTCAATCGGAGGTAGGCAGGCTTGATTGACTTAATGGGGACTTCGCTGACGCCCTTTTTAGCTGCGTGATTAAGAAGACCATGAAATGTTTCAATAACTGCCATTTTTAATTTTCTGGTAGGGTATAATTTTTCTGTTGAATAGATAGAACCTTATGCTCGTGCTAGGAGAAATCGCTCGCTTGGAATCCTTTTCACATTACTCTCTGAACCAATTATGAACACAAAACAATTTTCAGGTGTTTTTACCGCGCTGGCAACACCGATGAAGGGTGGCGAAGTCGCTTATGCCGACTTGGAAAAGCTCGTCGCCCACCAGCTCGATGGCGGGATAAATGGCCTCGTCTCTGTCGGCACGACTGGTGAGTCCCCCACTCTCAATAAAGCCGAGCACATTGAAGTCGTTCGCGCCACCGTAAAAGCGGCTGGCGGCAAGGTTCCGGTCTATGCCGGCACTGGTTCTAACTCAACTTACGAAGCGGTCGCGCTGACGCGCGAAGCCGAAAAAGCAGGTGCCGATGGATTCCTCGTCGTAGCGCCCTACTACAACAAGCCGAATCAAGACGGGCTAATGCAACACTTTGGCAAAATCGCTGAAGCGACCGAGAAGCCAATCATACTTTATTCGATCCCTTCGCGCTGCGGCATTGAAATTTCGGTCGATGTAACGGCACGTCTCTACGAAAAATACCCGCACGTTTGTTGCATGAAAGCAGCCGAGGGATCTTGCGAAAAAGTTACCGAATATGTGCGTGCCCTGGGCCCGGACTTCTCAGTGATGAGTGGGGACGATAGTCTGACTCTCCCCTTCATGTCGGCAGGTGCAACGGGAGTGATAAGTGTGGCATCGAATCTCGTCGTTTCCCCGCTCGTCGAAATGGTGCGCGCAGCCAATGCTAACGACTACGCCACGGCACGAGCAACATTCCTTAAGTATTTCCCTTTCTTCAGGAGCATCTTCATCGAACCGAACCCCGTACCGATCAAATATGCACTTAAACAAGCAGGTATCATCGAATCGGACGAAGTTCGCCTACCGCTCAGCCAAATCTCCGCTGAGGCTCGTGCCATACTTGATCCACTAATGTTTGAACTCGAGCTAACCTGAGCCTAAATAATTATGTCACTTAAACTACTCCTAAACGGCGCGCGCGGACGCATGGGCATCGCCATCGCCTCAATCGCTCAAGAGAACAACGCAGAGATCGTCTCAGCATGTGATACAGGCGATGATCCTCGTGCCAACATCGACGTCTGCGAAGCGATTATCGAATTTAGTTTTCACGAAGTCACTCTCGGCATAGCAAAACTCGCTGTTGAAAAGAATATCCCGCTGGTAATTGGCACGACGGGACACACTTCCGAAGAGAAGGCAGCCATCCTTAGCGCAGTTGACGGTAAGATCCCTGTAGTCTGGGCGGGCAACTATTCCGTCGGTGTGAATACGCTCAACTACCTAACTCGTAAAGCAGCTGGCATACTCGGCGACCAATACGAGCCCGAAGTATTAGAGATGCATCACCATGACAAAAAAGATGCGCCCAGCGGCACAGCGGAGCGACTGATCGAAATCCTCAAGGACGGTTACGCTCTAAACGACGAGCAAGTTGTGCATGGCCGCGAAGGCATCGTCGGCGCGAGACCTCGTAAAGAGATCGGTGTGCATGCGCTCCGCGGTGGCGACATCGTGGGCGAGCATACAGTTTACTTCTGTGGCGACGGCGAACGCATCGAATTAACCCACCGCGCGACCGACCGTAAGATTTTCGCTCAAGGAGCCATACGTGCTGCGCAATGGGCAGTCGGCAAGGTGCCCGGCGTCTACAATATGGAAGACGTCCTCGGTCTGACCGACTAAAGCAATAATGATTGCACAAATCAAAGGCACTGTTCTCGAATCCACCCCTCTTTTGGTCGTGCTCGAGGCAGCCGGCGTAGGCTACGAAGTGCATATCCCGATCACGACTGCCGAGAAGGTGTCCGCGATCGGGACCGAGTGCAGCCTTTTTATCCACAGCGTCTACCGTGAAGACAGTGCGACGCTTTACGGCTTTGCGACTCGTGAGGACAGAGACTTTTATCGCCTACTGATCGAAAAGGTTTCCGGCATCGGCCCTAAGATAGGCATCAGTATGCTCAGCCGCATGTCGACCGAATTATTGCGTAGTGCCATAGCCAGTTCCGATGTGGCCTTACTTTCTAAATGCCCCGGTATCGGCAAAAAAACCGCTGAGCGGCTCGTTATTGAATTAAAAGACAAAGTGGGTCTCGCCTCAACAAACAGCGCACCATCAACAGGCGAGGTGGCCGCATCCGCAGAACCGAGCACCTTCCAAGACGCCGTCGCTAGCTTAATGACACTCGGCTACAAACCAGCTGATGCGGATAAGCTAGTGCGTAAAGCCGTTTCTAAGCTCGATGCCAATGCATCGGTCGAGTTACTCCTACGAGAGGCCTTGTCGTAGATTTTCCGGAGAATGCTCCGCGCGTGGCTATGCCATATTAATACACGTAACTCGAAATCGAAGCTTCTCCAAAACTTGGAGCATGCAAGGGGCTCACTTCTTTCGTCACAGTGTCCAAAAGCATTAGACGTATGATGCTTCCTTTGCGTTGAGTGAACACTAAGTGACGGCCATCGCGCAGCCAAGTCGGTTCCAATGAAGAGGCCCCGCCTGTGAGGATTTCACTACTGCGTTTTTTCGCATCGTATAGTGCGATTTGGAAACCGCCACGCACTGCCGCGGTGAAAGCAATCAGGTTCTCATCAACTGGGTTCCAGACGGGCTCGGAGCAATAGCTGCTAATATTTGTCGGGATACGACGTGCGGGGCCACCTGAACTAGAGATTTCGTAGAGTTGCGGTTTGCCGGGGGCGTCCGAGGTGTAGACTAAGCGGCGGCCATCGGGTGACCAACTTGGGCTGCTTTCGAGGCTCTTATTCGTCGTCAGGCGGCGGATATTCTTACCGAGACTATTCGATACATAAATCTCGGAATTACCCGTACCTGAGAGTGACATTGCTATCTGCCGACCATCTGGGCTGAAGGCACCCCCACTGTTCAGACCTTTGAAAGTCGCGATTGGAGTCTTACGCCTTGAGTCCACATCGATCCTATAAATGTCAGGGAAGCCACTCTTGAAATAAGTTGTATAAAGCAAGCTACGCCCATCGGGGGACCACTTAGGTCCGGTGATCAAAGCTCGGTCGGCGGTCAGAGGACTTATACGTGTAAAAAGTAGATCGCTGATATAAAGCTCGGAGACCCCGCTCTTTTTACAGACGAATGCGAGACGCCCCGCGAAGAAACCTTTACTCTGTAAGGTCGCCTCAATCACTAGGTCACAGGCACGAAGCACCGCGTTTTGTAAGTCACGACCCGATACAGTGCGACGCAGTTGCTCAGCGTAAGGTTGTCCAGAACCGAGCGTGAGCAAGGCGGACGAGTCGCCAGTAGGTTCGATCTTAACAAGAAACAAAGCGTCCATCGGTTTCGTCACTACGATTCCGCCGTGGAGGGCGAAAGCACGTCGCGCTAGCTTAGATACATTAGGATCACTACTATCAACATTGATGGCCAATTTGCCTTCATCGTTACGAATCAAGGTCTCTAGCTCGATCGTATTAGAAAAGATCGACTGCGAAGCCAAAAGAAATGAGAATATATAGAGTAGTGAGAGCAGAGTTGACCGCATTAATGAGAAATAGTCGGAATCGTGCGTAAATCGCAAATGAAAATCTGCAGTGTGAATAGATTTCTACAAATGGCGGGAATTTATACGTTTCGAGTTGAACTGCGCCCTAAGTATTTCAGTTTGCTATAAAACAATCATGGCAGAAACAGAAAACATCCAAGCAGCCCTCAAAAGCGTCAAATTCCCAGGCTTCAGCCGCGACATCGTTTCCTTCGGGCTCGTCCGTGAAATTGAACAGACTGGCGAAGACGTCCAAGTCGGGATTGAGATTACGACGGGGGACTCTGCGATCCCCGAGCAAATCGCAGCTGACATAAAAGCTGCCGTCGGTGAGCTCGACGGGGTCAAGAATGTCAAAGTAAGGATGGAGGTCTCTCAACCTAAGCAACAACCCTCTCCAACAGACGACACGTCCAAGCAAGCCAACACCAGTCAAGCCATGCAAAAGGTAAAATATGCCATTGCCATTGCCAGTGGTAAAGGTGGCGTCGGTAAATCAACCGTCACTGTCAACCTCGCCTGCGCACTCCAACATCTTCTAGAGGAGAAAGGTCTGCCGGGAGTCGGCATAATGGATTGCGATATTTATGGCCCCTCAGTTCCGCTGATGCTTGGTGCGGCTGGTCGCCCCGAGATCGAGAGTGATATGATCATACCGATCGAAAACTTCGGCGTGCGTACCATGTCAATGGGTTTTCTGGTCGACGAAGACACACCCGTCGTCTGGCGCGGCCCCATGATCATGAAGACGATTCAGCAATTCGCCCAAAACGTGAACTGGGGTGAGCTGGAGATACTCGTAGTCGATCTACCACCGGGCACGGGAGACGCGCAGCTTTCCCTAGTGCAGACGCTACCCCTGGAAGGTGCCGTCATCGTCACGACTCCGCAGCCCGCCGCTGCTAATGTAGCCCGCCGTGGCGCTCGAATGTTTGATAAAGTCAACGTGCCGCTACTTGGTGTGGTTGAGAATATGAGCTACCTCGAAGCAGCCGACGGCACCCGCCAAACGCTCTTTGGCGAAGGCGGTGGTAGCGAAATCGCGCAGAGCCTCGAAACTGAGCTTCTTGGCCAACTGCCACTCGATCCAAACATTCGCATCGGCTGCGATAAGGGCATCCCCATCGTTGTCAGCGACCCAGAATCAAAAGCCGCTCAGGAATTTATGAAAATTGCGCGTCAGATCCTTAGTAATCTCATGGAAAAATAGACCGCACCTCCTTTTAGACTAGCCAGTATTTTAGTCACGTGCATTTTCGATTATTTGTTTAGCACTATTTGTTATAATAATGAGCGAAGAGAATAAAAATATGCCAAATTCAGCTTCCGACACCCTTACTGATAACAGTTTTGCGAAACGATCGACCCTGTATCAAGAGTTTCTAGCGGAGCGAGAAGAGATTCTTCGCCACAAGTGGATCGAGTCGGAAAAAAAGGGTAAGGACATCGGTTTTGAACGTGCCCTGCTTGATTGGATCCGCAAGCACCGCGATAGCTGGCGCGGCGCACGTAACACAAAAATCGGCTAGTAAATCGACGCACGAAGTCGTTTTTTAGATCCGCAGCTACATTCGCAGCTATTTAAGCATCTCAGTCATTTACCCTTAAAGCTCAGTATATTTCACACTGCGGCCTTTAGCTTTCTCGACAGGATATTTTTCGGCGTTCCGTTTCATCTTAGCATCGATGATTTTGGCGATATCAATGCCTGTCATATTAGCAAATTCGATCGCAAAAATAAACACATCAGCCAGCTCTTCTTCGACTTTCGCGCGCAAGTTCTCAGCTTCCATATCGCTGCGAGATGCCTCCGGGCTCTGCCAAAGAAAGTGTTCCATTAGCTCCGCCGCCTCAGCCGCAATCGCCATCGAAAGATTTTTGGGCGCGTGAAATTGCTCCCAATCACGCTCTTTGGCAAAAGCGAGCACGCGGTCTTTAATTTCCTGCAAGTGGGTCTCTCCGTCGTTCATGGTATTAAGTTCGGCTTTGAAATTGTGATTCACAAGATTATTTCTATAACTAACACATGCTTTAGTGGATATAAAAATTGCCATTCGTAGCTAAAATAATCTGCCTATACCTCTCTTCATGAATCAGGCTTCTAAATTCAAGCAACTCAAACAAGACGGGATCGGCATCTCGATGCTGACTTGCTACGACTATCCGACTGCCAAGATTCAGGATGCCTGCGGAATCGATGTGATCTTTGTAGGCGACAGCCTCGCGACTAATGTTCTCGGCTATGCGCACCAGAATGACCTGAGTCTCGAGGAAATGCGCCATCACGTGCGAGCCGTCGCACGTGGAATCGAGCGCGCTTACCTGCTCGCTGATATCCCCTACTCTGCATCACACGATCTAGAGATGGTCATGGATGCAGCGGCGCAGCTCCATCTGGACGGCGTAAATGGGGTCAAAGTAGAAGGCTTCAAACCAGAAGTATTTGCAGCTTTGGCCGGCTCCAAAGTCGATGGCTGGGCACACCTCGGCTTCACGCCGCAACTCATCGAAAAGCCAGCGCTGCAAGCGAAAGATCGTAAATCGGCTGATCAGTTGATCGAAGAGAGTCAACAACTCGAAGCAGCAGGCGCAGTCGGGATCATTCTTGAACTCGTTCCCGAAGCGGTCGCTCAGCAAGTGAGTCAGGCACTGAAAATTCCAGTTATCGGAATTGGCGCTGGAGTTCATTGCGATGGGCAGGTGCAAGTCTGGCACGACCTAGTTGGGCTCGAAACGAGAGTTTATAAGCACGCTTTTCGACTAGGAGACGCTTATGCCGCCCAGACCGAATCGGTTCAAGCCTATCGGAAGTTGATCGCAAACAAGCAAGATTAGCGAAAGGGCAGGATGCCCGTGTTTCGAAATGGGGTCAGAGCTTCTATCTCTGGGCATCGTTTACGCATCGCGTGCGCAGCGAAAGCCTAAATTGGTCGCAGCTGAGTCAGGCGTATTAGACGTACGCGCGCCAAGGCGGTAGCGATTACAATAGCTATCGTGACAGAGAAAAGAGCCGCCCTTCATCACGCGACTATCGCCACTCGCGGGGCCTTTCGGATTCATCCGAGTCGCCTCGCTCTCTTTGGCATGCCAGGTGGCATGAAAGCTGTCGGCGCACCACTCCCAGACATTACCAACGAGATTATAAAAGCCATTATCGTATTTGCGATAAGCCGTCACGGGAGCGGTCCATTGATAGCCGTCGGCCGCTGAATTCTTATTCGGAAAATCGCCCTGCCATACATTACAACGGTGCTTGCCATCTGGTTCTAGTTCCCTGCCCCAAGGATACATATTTTGCGAGTTGTCGGTGCCGCGCGCAGCAACCTCCCACTCGGCCTCGGTCGGCAAGCGTTTACCCGCCCAAACCGCGTAAGCAGTGGCATCGTTCCACGATGCGCTAACCACGGGGTGATCCATGCGCTTTTTGATTGTACTGCCTGGGCCTTCTGGTTTACGCCAATATGCACCCTCAATCGCATACCACCACTGGAGTCCTCTGACAGTATTAGATTCGCGTAACTTACGTTGTTTTGAACTAGAAAGTTGCCCAATAAATACGTGAGCCCAGCCGAAAGTCTCTGACTCTGTCACGTAGCCTGTGGCTTCTATAAATTCTGCGAACTGTGCATTACTTACGGCTGTCTGGTCTAAGCAGTAGCTATCGAGCGTGATTTCACGGACAGGACCTTCGCCGTCCGACTCACAAGCTTCAGGGCCTTCAAACCCGATGCTATACTTGCCAGCTTCAATCCGGATCATCCCGTCTTTCGAGCCGGAAAGGGGCTTGGCAGCTTGCGTGCATAAATCGAGATTCGGAGTCAGTCCCGAGCCTTTACGCCTAGGTGCGCAGCAAGCTTTTTCGTTTTCGGACATTTGAAGAATTTAGAATTTATGTTGGCAAGAATCTCCTTCTCAACATCCGAGCAGAGACAAGAAATCGGGTCGAGGGATAAACCTCATCTTTCAAATGGTAACTCGGGCTAATCGAGCACCGCCGTCAACACTGCTGTAGCATGGATACCCAGTCCACGCCCACAATCGTTGAGGCCTTCGCCCGTGGTCGCAGTGATACAGACATCCGA
>Ga0209092_10001461_pt1 | contig 22995 bp, 22 predicted proteins | sample FraStrMetagenome_FD_187446 | JGI IMG/M metagenome (GOLD analysis project Ga0209092, IMG submission 187446) | Marine eukaryotic phytoplankton communities from Arctic Ocean - Fram Strait ARC3M Metagenome (SPAdes) (version 2) | ecosystem: Environmental > Aquatic > Marine > Oceanic | place: Fram... | reverse complement strand
AACTATTACCAATTCTCCGGACTGCGATAAATGCGGATGAGAATTGACATCATTTGGAACTCCATGAGTAGCCCAACGGGTATGACCAATTCCTATATTTCCTTTTTTTCTGTACTCTTCTTTATTCGTGATATCCTCTAAATCTGAAACTTTCCCTTTGGTTTTAGAAAGATGAATTTCTTTACCATCATAAAGCATTGCTCCTGAACTATCGTAACCACGGTATTCTAATCTTTTTAACCCATTTATGACTATTGGATAAGCATCCCTATAACCTATATATCCTGTAATTCCACACATAATAATTCTTTTTTAATAACCTTAATTCTTTTTCTCCGAATATGAAATCTTCAGCTCTGCTTTTTTAGAGTCATTTTCCGAATGATGGTTAAAAATTGTAACTGCTTTCGGATTCCAATTATAATTTTTAAAAACAGTATCTGAAACTGTTTGTAGATCTGTTGAATTTATTGCCTTCAATCTTAACAATGGAGAATAATCTGTTTTTCCACTTAAAATATCTGACACATAATCTGTAATTCTAAAAGTATATTTTTCTGGATTTCCATCGCTATCTATTTCTAATAATCCCCCAAAAATAGCTGGCCCTTCTGTGTAAATATCTTTTACATGACTATAAATAGGATTTGCACCTTCATCGCTTTTGAACAGAAATAACTGATACGGTAAAGCTTTAGTGTCTTTAGATTGATTAATATAAAGGGTTAAAGAAGCATCGTTTATTAATAAATCTCTATCTCTTAACTCGTCTATTTTTTCTTCTCCAAAAAGTTTAATGGTCGCTTCACTTCCTGCAGCTCCCTGTATTTTAACTTCATTATTTTCAGGATATATTTTTTCTTCCATTTTATACGTACTTGATCTTATTCCTGATAACAAAAAACTATCGTTTTTCTGAATGGTATCAATAATGACACCTCCGGTAAGAACTGTATTTGTATAATAAATTTCTAAAGACGGTTTAACTACACCATTAAAGTTAAAGGATATTAATGGGCCTTCGTCTCCTGAAGCTTCTAAAATAAGTCCTCTAAAATAGTTATTAAATGCATCTTGTGAATCAAATTCTGATGAGTCATATTTATCTAAAAACAATTCCTTAATTACATCTTCTTTTAAAGGAATTGCAGCAAAAGGAATCGGAACTGTTGAAGAGGTAGAATTTGTATAAGTAACCGTATCTATTCGAGATACTGTAAGATCACTTAACCATCTTTTTACTAGGATTGAAGTATCTGTTGCTTTGGGTATGAACTGAAAATTTAGTGGATCATTTAATTCTGTAATGGGAGTTTCTTTTTCAAACACATCATCAGAACTAAAGGCATTTAGTTTGGCTGGATCAGAGGGATCTAAAACACTTAAGTAAGTGCTTGTTTGAAAAACATTTAAATTAAATGCTTTCGATGTATCACCAATTATTGAATCTAATTCGTACGCAGAAGCATCATCATTTAGTGTTACTTGATAAGGTAATCTAATAAAAACAGTATCTACAGTAGTAACGACAGTTGTATCGGATACATATTTATTTTCATCATCAACTACCTGTAGACTTGAACTAATAGAAAGTTGCGAAATAATAGATGCTTCGATTTTTTCGTATTCTGTACTTGCATGAACGCCTAATAAATAATTTCCTGGCTCTACAGAAATATTCCCTGAAGGGACCCTTGTAATTGGGCTATTTTCTAATGCTACGTCTACAAGAAGGCTGCTCGTTGTAAAAGCGGTATTACTTATGATGCTTGAACCAATATCTGTAAAATCTTTTTCACAAGAAACAACACCTGCAAATACGAATATCATAGCAATAATGTATTTGCTTTTTTTTAAAAATTTCTTCACAATGTAGCAATTAATTAGCTGAAATTAAATCAGCATAAAAATTTAAATAACTTTCCTTTAAGTTTTCAGATTGATAGGCTAAAACTGGCATTTCTTTTTCTTCTAAAAAAGAAGATAATTCATCTGAAATTGTTTCACTACCGTGAATTATCGCATCAGAATTTTCTATGGCACTTTTTAATATATTTGTAAAATTAGGTGTTTTTATTGTTGCCGCTTTTGCATCACTTATATTGTCGAACTTTATTTTATCTACAAGAGCTTCGTCTAAATCCCCATCAAAACTATTGTTGTATAAAGAGGTGATAATTTTGCTCTCAGTAAACAAAGGTTCTTCTTTATAGAATTCCTTTAAATAAAGAGGTAATAATGAAGCCATCCAACCATGAACATGAATAATATCTGGAGCCCAGTTTAACTTTTTTACAGTTTCAACAACTCCTTTTGCAAAGAAAATTGCACGTTCGTCATTGTCTGAAAATAAGTTTTCATCTTCATCTGTAAAAACAGCCTTTCTTTTGAAGTATTCTTCATTATCTATAAAATAAACCTGCATCCTTTCTTTAGGAATAGAAGCTACTTTTATAATCAATGGCATGTCCATGTCATTAACTACTAGGTTCATTCCAGACAAACGAATTACTTCGTGTAACTGGTGCCTTCGCTCGTTTATTACACCAAACCTTGGCATGAAAATTCTTGTTTGTACTCCTTTAGAATGTGCGTTTTTTGCAACATTAAAGGCTGTTGATGATAACTCTGTTTCGGGTAAGTAAGGAACTACTTCAGACGAAACAAATAATATTCTCTTGTCCTTCATTAAATCAAACTCTTTTATAAGAAGCGCAAAAATACAAATTATTATGCTAATATCATGTTAAAATGGTAAGTTTGCAGACTTTACTTAATTTTTGAGAATGGAAATTTTTAACACTAAACAAGAAATAAAATCTTATTTAACAACTCAAAAGCAAGAAAATAAGACCATTGGTTTTGTCCCTACAATGGGAGCGCTTCATGAGGGGCATTTGTCTTTAATAAAAAAAGCAAAGAAAAAAAATGACATCGTTGTTGTTAGTGTTTTTATAAACCCCACACAATTTGATAATAGTGAAGATTTAGAAAAGTACCCAAAAACGATAGAAAGTGACACAAGGTTACTAGCAAGTACTTCTTGCGATGTATTGTTCTATCCATCTGTAGAAGAAATATACGATACTAATATTTCATCAGAAAAATTTGACTTTGAAGGCATAGAACATCGAATGGAGGGTGAATTTAGGCAAGGCCATTTTGACGGTGTTGCCACTATCGTAAAAACTTTCTTTGAAATTATTCGTCCAAACAGTGCTTATTTTGGTGAAAAAGATTTTCAACAGTTACAAATCATTAAAAAAATGGTTAAAAATCATCGTTTAAACATAAAAATTAAAGGATGTGCTGTTTTTAGAGAAAAAGATGGTTTGGCAATGAGCTCAAGAAATGCTAGGTTATCAAAAGAGCATAGAGTTTCAGCGCCTTTTATTTATAAAATTCTTAAGCAAGTTCGTAAAAAATTTAATACTGAAAACACTTTAAAAATAACTGAATGGGTTGAACAAGAGTTTAAAAAAAATACTTTTTTAAATCTAGAGTATTTTACAATTGCTGAAGAAAAAACACTAGAAACTTTAAAAAATAAAGAACTTAACAAAAAATATCGTGCTTTTATTGCAGTATTTGCAGGAGAAATTAGATTGATTGACACTATCCGATTAAAAAATTTATAACTAAAAAAACAGTATTTTTGCAGCATGTTAGTACAAGTCGTAAAATCTAAAATCCACCGCGTTAAAGTAACAGGTGCAGATTTAAATTATATAGGAAGCATTACCATTGATGAAGATTTAATGGATGCAGCCAACATTATTGAAGGAGAGCGTGTTCAAATTGTCAATAACAATAATGGAGAGCGATTAGAAACTTATGCTATTCCGGGTCCGCGTGGTAGTGGTGAAATTACGTTAAATGGAGCAGCAGCAAGAAGAGTTGCTGTAAATGATGTTTTAATTCTTATTGTTTACGCTTTTATGGATTTTGAAGAAGCCAAAAACTTTAAACCTTCTTTAGTCTTTCCTAACGAAAAAAACAACACACTTACCTAGTGAATTTTTCATTAAAAAATATATTAAAACCAATTTTACCTCTTATCCTAGGGGTCGTTTTAGTTTGGTATTCTCTCTCAGAAATTTCGATTGATGTGTTGATAGGGTATTTTAAAAAAGCAAAGTATGGTTGGGTCTTTCTTGGGTTATTCTTTGGGGTTTTAAGTCATTTATCTAGAGCTTACAGATGGAAATTTATGCTAGAACCCCTAGGCTTTAAACCAAAATTAGCCAATAGTATTTTAGCGGTTTTGGTAGGCTATTTGGTTAATTTAGCTTTGCCAAGAGCAGGCGAAGTATCTAGAGCCTTTGTCTTAACAAATTACGAAGACATCCCTTTTGAAAAGGGGTTTGGCACTATTGTAGCAGAAAGAATTGCAGATTTAATTATGATGTTATGCATCATTATCATTACCCTTTTTGTGCAGTTTGATTTTATTTATGAACTCGTAACAAAGAATTTTAATCCAACAAAAATAAGTATTGGTTTGGCCTTTTTAATGATTGGCTCTACCATCCTTTTTTCTTTTGTAAAAAAAGCAAAGTCCGGGCTTTTGTTAAAAATCAAAACCTTTGTTACTGGTTTAGTGGAAGGAGTTACCAGTATCTTTAAAATGAAAAGAAAACGTGCTTTCATCTTTCATACCCTATTTATTTGGACGATGTACATCGCTATGTTTTGGGCAACAATTCCTGCAATTGAAGGTTTAGATGTTCCTTTGGGCGGAATTTTAATTGGCTTCATTGCTGGTGGTTTTTCCATTGCAGCAACAAATGGCGGAATTGGATTGTATCCAATTGCTGTTGCCGGAGCCCTAGCTTTGTTTGATGTCCCTACAGAACCTGCAACCGCTTTTGGTTGGATTATGTGGACGGCACAAACAGCTATGATTATCACTTTTGGGGGTTTGGCTTTTTTGTTTTTACCTATTTATAATAAGAATACGTAATTATTAGGTTTTCCTCAAGCTCAAAAGACTATTCTCAAGATTACTTTGTAACTTTGATGCTTTCAAACTAATTCAATGGCAAAATCCAAAACAACTTTTTTCTGTCAAAATTGCGGAACTCAACATTCAAAATGGGTTGGGCAATGTGGTGCTTGTAAAGAATGGAACACGATTGTAGAAGAAGTAATTCAAAAGGAAGAAAAACGAATTTGGAAGCAATCTCAAACTGCAAAACAAATTATAAACAAACCATTAAAAATTGCTGATATTCAGTTAAACCCAGAAGAAAGGGTTGTGACTAATAACAAAGAATTAGACACCGTTTTAGGAGGGGGTTTGGTTAAAGGCTCAGTTACACTTTTAGGAGGAGAACCTGGTATTGGTAAATCGACTTTATTATTGCAAGTCGCTTTAAATATTAAACAAAAAGTTTTGTATGTTTCAGGAGAAGAAAGTCAGTCGCAAATAAAAATGCGCGCAGAAAGGATAAAAGCCAACAATTCAAATTGTTTAATTCTTACAGAAACCAACACGCAACAAATCTTCAAAAATATTGAAGAAACTGAACCTGAAGTTTTGGTCATTGATTCTATACAAACGCTATACACAGGCTCAATAGAAGCTTCGCCTGGAAGTATTTCTCAAATTAGAGAAACTGCTGCCGAACTTATAAAATTTGCAAAAGAAACTGCAACTCCCGTTTTATTAATTGGTCACATCAATAAGGAAGGAAACATTGCGGGCCCAAAAATCTTAGAACATATGGTCGATGTCGTTTTACAATTTGAGGGCGACAGAAATCATACCTACAGAATTTTACGATCACAAAAAAACAGATTTGGTGCTACATCAGAACTGGGTATTTACGAAATGCTTTCTAGTGGATTAAGAGAAATATCAAATCCTTCTGAAATTTTAATTTCAAAAAAAGATGCCGATTTAAGCGGAACTGCAATTGCTTCTACTTTAGAGGGAATAAGGCCATTAATGATTGAGATTCAAGCCTTAGTTTCTACAGCTGTTTACGGAACACCTCAGCGTTCAACAACAGGTTACAATCTTAAACGATTGCATATGATTTTGGCTGTTCTTGAAAAAAGAGCAGGCTTTAAATTAGGTGCAAAAGATGTTTTTTTAAATATTACTGGCGGCATAAATGTTGATGATCCTGCAATAGATTTGGCTGTTGTTGCGGCTATTTTATCATCCAATCAAGATATAGCCATCAACCCAAATGTCTGTTTTGCTGCAGAAGTAGGTCTCGCTGGAGAAATAAGACCCGTTTCAAAAATCGATCAACGAATTTTAGAAGCCGAAAAATTAGGCTATAAAACTTTTGTAGCATCTAAATACAATAAAATTTCTTCTAAAAATCATGGAATTAAATTGATTTTGGTCGGCAAGATTGAAGAAGCGTTTGCAACATTGTTTGCATAAAAAAACCGAACGCTTATTATGTCCGGTTCTTTTCTACCTTTTTAAATCTGATTCAAAAAGAATTATTTTTTATTCACAACTTTGATATACTTGTCTAAAGCCATGGTCATTGATGGTGTTTCTGGTGTTGGAGCAGTGATATCACACTTTAAACCAGCCTCGGTTGCTGCTCTAACTGTAGAGTTTCCAAAAACTGCAATTCTTGTTTCTTTCTGCTGAAAATTAGGAAAATTCTTTAACAGTGATTCTATTCCTGAAGGACTAAAAAACACTAAAACGTCATAAAATACATTTTCTAAATCAGACAAATCACTCACAACAGTCCTATATAAATCTAGACGAGTCCATTTTATTGCTAACTTGTCTAATTCTTCAGGAATTAGAGGTTTTAATTTGTCTGAGCTTGGTAATAGAAAGTTTTCAGATTTATGCTTCTTAATTAATTTTGTCAAATCAGGAAAAGTTCTAGTACCAACATAAATTTTACGTTTTCTATAAACCACATACTTCTGTAAATAATAGGCCACCGCTTCAGACTGACAAAAATACTTCATTGAATCTGGCACTTTAAAACGCATTTCTTCTGCAATTCTAAAAAAATGATCTACAGCATTTCTACTTGTTAAAATAATAGCAGTAAAATTGTTTAAATCAACTTTTTCTCCTCTTACTTCTTTTACCGTTATGCCTTCAACATGAATAAAGGGCCTAAAATCAATCTTAACTTTTTGTTTATCAGACAAGTCAAAATAAGGGGATGTTTCTGTCTTTGGTTCTGGTTGAGATACTAAAATAGTTTTCACTTTCATAGGTATTCTTTTTCTAGTTAAAAGATCAATTTAAAAAGTATAAATAGCGGTGCTATTTCGAAGGCGCAAAGGTACAAAATAAAATAAAATAACTTATTAAAAATCAGCTTTTTATTACTTACTAAATGGACTAAGAAACGAATCACAAATATTGACATTGAAAAATAAATTAAGAAAATCGTATTTAATTGCGAATATTGAGCTAAAACAAGTGCTATCAGTAAAAAAAATGTAACAGAATACAGATAAATTGACTTAGAAACTAAAAAGAATTTTACCTGCTTATTGATTATAAATAAAAGTGAAAGTGAAAATTCTAGCACCCATTTTATTGAAAAGTAGGAAACAACACCTCCAAAGATCTTAAAATAAGTGTAGAAACCAAATACTTCAAAAACAGAATAAAATAAACTAATTTCATACAATAATAATGATAAAACTAGCATCGAAAAAATAAAAATTACACTCTGAAATAGGTTGAAAAAAGTGCTATTATCCTCTACTTCTTTTTCAATAAAACCATAATTCATGAAAGAGGATACATTCCCTTTTAATTTTGAAGCACTTAACCCTTTTAACAGAAAAACACAAGCAAGCAAAAATGCAAATAAAAGGGTAATCCAATTAGTGTCAATTACAGTTTTTTCTATTGCTTGCACGTTTATTTGTTTTGATAAGATTAACACAAAATTAGTAATTAAATAATGTATATTTGCCTTCTTACCACATGAAAATTAATTTATGTCAGACGCGTTAGTCATTATTCCTACCTATAACGAAAAAGAAAACATAGAAGTTATCATTAGGGCTACTTTTAACCAAAAAAAAGAGTTTCATATTTTGGTTGTCGATGACAACTCTCCCGATAGAACTTCGAAAATAGTAGAAGCCTTAATTTTAGAATTCCCTAATCGTCTTTTTTTAGAAAAAAGAGAAGGTAAAAGCGGTTTAGGAACTGCCTATATCCATGGTTTTAAATGGGCAATTGCAAAAAAGTATGATTATATTATAGAAATGGACGCTGATTTCTCTCACAATCCAAAAGATTTGATTCGCTTATACAGTGCATGCAAAAATGAAGGTGGAGATGTTTCTGTTGGTTCTAGATATGTGAACAATCAAGTAAACGTTGTTAATTGGGATATAAAAAGATTATTGCTTTCATACTTTGCTTCTAAATATGTGCGCTTGATAACTAGAATTCCTCTTTTTGATACAACTGCAGGTTTTGTGTGTTGGAAAAGAGAAGTACTAGAAACGATAGAATTAGAAAAAATAAAATTTGTCGGATACGCTTTTCAAATAGAAATGAAATTTAAAGCATGGAAACATGGTTTTAATATTAAAGAAGTATCTGTCATTTTTACAGATAGAGTCATTGGAACTTCTAAAATGAGTAAAAATATAGTTTCTGAAGCCTTATTCGGAGTGATAAAAATGAAATTAAAAGGGTTGCCAAAATAGATTGTTATGAATGAACTCTATATTAGATCAGCTACTTTAAAAGATCTTGAAACACTGTTAGAATTTGAACAAGGAGTTATAAAAGCAGAAAAACCTTTAGATCCTTTTTTAAGCAAAGGCTCATTGTTTTATTACAATATTCCTGAAATGATTATGAGCAAACATATTCATTTAATAGTTGCCGTCTCCAAGAAGGAAATAGTTGCTTCTGGTTATGTAAGAATAGAAAACTCTAAGCATTATCATAAAAACCCTCAACATGGATATATTGGTTTTATGTATGTAAAGCAACAATTCAGAGGACAAAAAATTAGTAGATTAATTTTAGAATCCTTAAAAGTTTGGGCGAAAGAAAAAAACCTCAAAGAATTAAGATTAGATGTGTATGACAACAATGTTATGGCAATAAAAGCATATGAACGTTTTGGATTTACAAAGAGTTTAGTTAATATGAGAATAGATATTTAAGAAGAAAATGGCAAAATTAACATTAATAAAAAATGCAAAAATAGTAAATGAGAACACCACTTTTTTTGGAGATGTACTTATTGAAAACGAAATTATAAAGGAAATATCTTCAGACATAAAAGCAACTGAAAATACATACCTAATTGACGCAAAAGGTGCTTTTTTAATTCCAGGTTTTATTGATGATCAAGTACATTTTAGAGAACCCGGTTTAACCCACAAAGCAAATATTGCTTCGGAAAGTAAAGCTGCTATCGCTGGCGGAATTACTACTTTTATAGAAATGCCAAATACAGTTCCGCAAGCTACAACTCAAAATTTATTAGAAGATAAGTTTAAAATCGCAGCCAGAGATTCTTATGCAAACTATTCGTTTATGTTTGGGGGTACTAATGATAATTTGGAAGAGTTGTTGAAAACAGACCCAAAAAAAGTTGCCGGTATTAAATTATTTTTAGGCTCCTCTACAGGAAATATGTTGGTTGACAATGAAGCTGTTTTAGAGAAAATCTTCTCTTCGACAAAAATGATTATTTCTGTTCATTGTGAAGATGAAGCAACCATTAAAAAAAATACAAAAGAATTTACAGAAAAATACGGAGACAATATTCCTATAAAATATCACCCTATTATTAGAAGTGAGGAAGCCTGTTATTTGTCATCTTCAAAAGCAATTGAACTCGCTAAAAAAACTGGCGCAAGATTGCATGTTTTCCATTTATCAACGGCTAAAGAAACTGCGCTTTTTAGAAATGATATTCCTTTAGAAGAAAAGCAAATTACTGCAGAAGTATGTATTCATCATTTGTGGTTTTCTGACAAAGATTATGAAAAGAAGGGAACACATATTAAGTGGAATCCTGCTGTAAAGACAGAAAAAGACAGACACGGTTTATGGGAAGCGCTTTTAGATGACAGAATTGATGTCTTGGCTACAGACCATGCACCTCATACCCTGGAAGAAAAAAATAATGTATATACAAAAGCCCCAAGTGGTGGCCCTTTGGTACAACATGCTGTAATTGCTATTTTAGAAAAAGTAAAAGAGGGTGTGATTTCTATTGAAAAAGCAGTTGAAAAAATGAGCCATAATCCTGCAAAATTATTTCAAATTGAAAAAAGAGGCTTTATAAAAAAAGGATATTATGCTGATTTAGTATTGGTGAACACCAATGAGCCTCAAACAGTTTCTAAAGACAATCTTCTTTATAAATGCGGCTGGTCTCCTTTTGAAGGAACTACTTTTTCATCTACAATAACTCATACCTTTGTTAACGGAAACTTAATGTATAATAAAGGTATATTTAATGAAAAAATTAAAGGTAAAAGAATTAGTTTTAATAGGTAGGATGAAAAAACACAGCTACATATTCGTTTTATTAATCTTGTTTTCTTGTACAAGTAATACTATTTTTGAAAAGCCTAAAGACTTAATTCCAAAAGATTCTATGAGTCTTTTAATTCAAGAAATGTACATTGCTTCTTCTGCGAAGTTCATAAAAAACAAAAACCAACAAAATAAAATTAATTATATGCCTTTTGTGAATGAGATTTTCAATATTGATAGTTCTCGCTTTCAAAATAGCAATTATTATTACATGTCTAAAATAGACGAATATGAAGAAATACTTACCGATGCTAAAACCAATCTTGAAAAAAGAAAACAAACCCTTAACGAGTTAAAAGCAAAACTAGATTCTGTTAGAAAAGACTCTTTAACGAAATTAAAAAAACCGAAATTAATGTTATTGGACTCTTTTAAAAAACCGAAAGTATTTTTAGACACTCTAAAATCTAAATTAAAAAAACATAGAAGTGGGCAACAGGAGTTTATTAAAAATCGGTTTTAGGATACTTCTCTGAAACATCTTTGACAACTTCTTCAATATCCTGAAATTTAAAATTAAGTACATTTTTAATTTTATTTGCTGAATATGTAGATACAGTATTTGCTGATTTTGCTGCATATTTACTTAATAAAGGTGTTTTGCCGCTAATGGTAGAAATCAACAAAGAAATTCGCCAAAAAATAGAAGTTTGCCAAAGAGATACTTTTTTATAAGGTCTTTTTTTATGAAAATTATCTGCAATTAAAAAGAAAACTTCTTTAAACGATTTGTTTTCAGAAACTAAAATAAATCGCTCATTTTTAATACTCGAATCTGTTAGTAATACCATTGTTTTCACGACATCTTTTACCCCTACAAAACCAGTAACTCCCTCAGTGTAATATTTAAATCCATTAAAAATTTGTGTGAAGATTTTTCCGGAACTAGAAGTCCAAAAACCAGCCCCTAAAATAATACCTGGGTTTACGATCACCACATCAATTCCTTCCTGACTTGCCCTCCAAACTTCCATTTCAGCTCCAAATTTAGTAATGGAATATCCACTATTATCTTCTTGAGAATTCCATTCATTTTCTTCCGTCAATAAAACTCCACTCAAAGAATCTCCAATAGTAGCAATTGAACTAACAAAACAAATCTTTTGAACATTAGCATCAACAGAAAGGTTTACTATAATTGCAGTTCCATGAATATTCACTTTTCGCATTTCTCTATAATCTTTAGAATTAAAAGAAATAAAGGCTGCACAATGATATACTTTTTTGACTCCAATAAAAGCAGGAATCATTGAAGGAACATCAGTAATATCTGCTTTAAACCATTCTATTTTAGAGCATAATGAAATATCTGAATCGTACAAAGAGAAAACTTCTTTTACTTTTTCAATGCTCTCTTCTGAACGATAAATAGCTCGTATATTTTCGTTATTCTTAACCAACTGATACAATAAATGAGCACCAACCAAACCTGTTCCTCCAGTAACTAAAATCATACTACGAATTTAGTATATTTTGCTTGATAAACTTATATTTGTCAATTGATAAACTGAATACAATGAAAAATTTTATTGAAGAATTAAAATGGAGAGGAATGTTGCATGACAGCATGCCAACAACAGAAGAGCACTTACTAGAAACAATAAGGGCTGCTTACGTTGGCTTTGATCCTACTTCAGATTCTTTACATATTGGTAACTTAGTCCCTATTATGTTGCTAGCTCATTTTCAAAGATGTGGACACAAACCTATTGCTCTAGTCGGTGGCGCAACTGGTATGATTGGTGATCCTTCAGGAAAATCTTCTGAACGCAACTTGCTAGATGAAAAAACATTACGCTACAATCAAGAGGCTATAAAAGGGCAATTAAGTCACTTTTTAGATTTTACTTCTGATGCAGAAAATGCTGCAGTTTTGGTGAACAATTACGATTGGATGAAGAATTTTTCTTTCTTAGAATTTATACGTGATGTTGGCAAACACATTACCGTAAATTATATGATGGCAAAAGATTCTGTAAAAAATAGAATTAGTGCAGAATCTAAAGACGGAATGTCTTTTACTGAGTTTACCTATCAACTAGTTCAAGGATACGATTTCCTGCATTTATATCAAAACAACAACGCTTCCATTCAAATGGGAGGCTCCGATCAATGGGGTAACATTACTACGGGAACAGAGTTAATTAGAAGAATTAGCGGTGGAAAAGGATATGCAATCACTTGTCCTTTAATAACAAAATCTGATGGGTCTAAATTTGGTAAATCTGAAGGTGGAAATGTTTGGCTAGACGCCAAAAGAACATCTCCTTATAAATTTTACCAATATTGGTTAAATGCCTCTGATGAAGATGCAGAAAAATATATTAGAATCTTTACATTTTTAACTAAAGAAAATATTAATTCGTTAATTAATGAACATAAAGAAGTACCTCACATGCGAATATTACAAAAGAAAATTGGAGAGGAAGTTACGTTATTGGTTCATGGAAAAGAAGCGTATGAAAATGCAATAAAAGCTTCTACTATTTTATTTGGAAAATCTACCGCTTCTGATCTAAAATCTTTAGACGAACAAACTTTTTTAGATGTTTTTGACGGGGTACCCCAAGCAACAGTTTCTTTTGTAGACCTTGATGAAGGCTTAGATATGATTGGAGCTTTAGCTGCAAAAACCAATTTTTTAAATTCTAATGGTGATGCTAGAAGAGCTTTAAAAGAAAATGCAATTTCTGTAAATAAAGAAAAAGTAAAAGAAGGTTTTACAATTTCTAAAAAAGATTTAATTGCAAATAAATTTGTGTTATTACAGAGGGGTAAAAAAACATATTATTTACTAAAAGTTGAGTAATCTTAACTTCTAAAAAATAATTTTAACAGCTTTTTAAAAAGTCTTTTAATATCAAAATTAATTTCATTGTATTTTCTATATGGCTCATGTGCCCTTGAGGAAAAATAACATGTTTAGAATTTGTTTTTTCAACTTCTTCTAAAGAAATTTTGTAATCTAATACGGGATCTTTTTTGCCAATAATAATTAAATTTTTGAAACTATTTTCAGCCAAGACATGATTTCTGTTTGGTCGTAATTTCATTCCCTCTTGTCCTGCAATATACCCTTGAATTGGTGTTTGCATTGCCTCGCTTAAAGCCTTCTTCACTTGATCTTTAAAAACAATTCGACTTTCCTCGCTAAATAAATTTGTAAAAGACATTCTTACTAGATTTAAAAAATTTTTGTGAACCATTTTATTGGCTCTAGTCCTTAATAATTTTCGATCAGCCGTATCTTCATTAGAGGTCGAATTCATTAAACACAACCCTTTTACTTTTTGAGGATTTCTCTCTGCATATGCCAATGCAACATACCCTCCTAAAGAATGCCCTACCAATATACATTTTCTAATTCTTAACTTTTTTAAAACAGCCTCTAAAGTTTCTGCAAACAACTCCATAGAATGAGTATACCCCATACAATCTGACTTCCCATGACCTAATAAGTCTATCGTAATTACCCGGTTTCTTTTAGAAAGTTCAGGGGCAATTACATCCCAAATTGTTGTATTTTCTAAAAATCCATGTATCAAAACAACAGCTGGTCCCTTTCCGGAATCTGTATAAAAAATAGCCGCGTTTTTATAATCTAAAATCATTGAAACAAAGATAGCAATTGATTCGTTTTTAAGAATCTAAAACATGATAAAGTATTTACTATATTTAAGAATAATTCATCATAATATTCTCCTATGCATTTCAAAAAAACACTATTTATTGGGCTCTTTGCGTTTTATTTAATACCAGTGGTCAAATTAGTGAGTAAAATCTCAATAATTTAGTTAAAAAACTCTGACAACTTTTGACGTTCCTGGAATTTAGGAACTACTTTTTTAAGTGTTTTAGTTGCATTAGCATGCTTTACAACTGCTGTTGGCACTATAAGCAGGAACTGCAGATTATATCAAAGGGATTTGTAAAGATTCTTCTGTCATTATTTTTATGTTTATAAACATTAAATAGGCTACTTTTGTTTTGAACTTAAAAAGTATTATTTGTTAAACTATTATTCTTATCCACATACCTCTTCTAAAAATTGGGTAACGTTTGTTCATGGAGCTGGAGGTAGTAGCTCTATTTGGTTTAAACAAGTACGTGATTTTAAAAAGCTTTTTAATGTATTAATTCTTGATTTACGGGGTCATGGAAATAGCCAACCAAAACTAAAAGACACCTTTAAAACAAAGTATACTTTCGATTCAATTACATCAGATATTGTTGAAGTTATTGACTATCTTAAAATAGGAAAATCTCATTTTATTGGTATTTCTTTAGGAACAATTTTGATTCGAAATTTAGCTGAAAAAAGACCTGAATTAGTACAAAGTATGATTATGGGCGGCGCTATTATAAAAATGAATTTTCGCTCTCAAGTTTTAATAAAGGTGGGCAATATTTTTAAATCAGTGGTTCCTTACATGATGCTATATAAGCTCTTTGCATTTATTATTATGCCAAAGAAAAATCACAAGAAGTCGAGATTGCTGTTTGTAAATGAAGCTAAGAAACTATATCAAAAAGAATTTTTACGATGGTTTAAATTAACCTCAGAAATTAATCCGCTACTTCAATTTTTCAGAACAAAAGAAATTAAGATTCCTACATTATATGTTATGGGTTCAGAAGATCATTTGTTTTTACCTTCCATAAAAAATATTGTTTCAAAGCATGTTACTTCCACACTTTTTGTGATTGATAATTGTGGTCATGTTGTAAACGTAGAACAACCAGAAACTTTTAATACCAAAACGATTGATTTTATAAATTCTTTGGCATAAAAAAAACGAGTTTATAACTCGTTTTTTTTAGTATTTTACATCTAAGCTTAACCCTGCATTATATCTTCAATTTCAGCTGCTTCAATAGGAATATTGCCCATCAAATTAAAAGGGGCTCCTTTTTCTTGAATAACAACATCATCTTCTAACCGAATTCCAAAACCTTCTTTAGGAATATAGATTCCAGGCTCTACAGTAAACACATTATTTGCTTCCATTGGTTCATGTAATAAGCCATAATCATGGGTATCTAAACCAATGTGATGCGAAGTACCGTGCATAAAATATTTTTTATACGCAGGCCAATTTTTATCTTCATTTTGAATATCAGCTTTATCTAATAAACCTAATTTAAGTAATTCTGAGGTCATTACTTTACCAACTTCTACATGATATTCTTTCCATAAAGTTCCTGGAAGCAGCATTTTTGTAGCTTCTTTTTTTACCTCATTTACAGCATTGTAAACTGCTTTTTGTCTGACAGAGAATTTACCAGAAACAGGAACTGTTCTGGTTAAATCACTTTTATAAGTCGCATATTCTGCGGCAACATCCAATAAGATTAAATCACCAGCATTACATTGCTGATTATTTTCTATATAATGCAATACATTAGCGTTATTTCCTGAGGCAATAATTGGGGTATATGCAAATCCTTTCGAGCGGTTTCTAACAAATTCATGTAACAATTCTGCTTCAATTTCATATTCCCAAACAGTTGGTTTTATAAAATTTAAAATTCTACGAAACCCTTTTTCTGTAATATTACAAGCCTGTTGCATTAAGTCCAATTCAATTTGATCTTTTACAGCCCGTAGACGTTGCAAAATAGGGTTGCTTTTTGCTACAGAATGTGCAGGGTATTTTGCTAATAACCATTTTGTAAAACGATCTTCACGCGTTTCTGTTTCTACATTAGCCCTATAGTGTTCATTTGTGTTTATGTAAAAAGTATCGCAGTAACAGGACATTTCGAAAAAAACTTTTTCTAAATCTTGCAACCAAAAAATTGTTTTAATCCCAGAAGTTTCAAAAGCCGCTTCTTTCGTTAATTTTTCCCCTTCCCAAACGGCAATATGATCATTGGTTTCTCTTACAAATAAAACTTCTCGTAAGTTTTCTTTAGGACAATCAGGAAACAATACCAAAACACTTTCTTCTTGATTTACACCACTTAGATACAAGATATCTGTATGCTGTTCAAAAGGAATGGTACTATCTGCACTTATTGGATAAATATCATTAGAGTTAAAAACCGCTAAACTATTTTGCTTCATTGCTGAAGCAAAATTTTTGCGGTTTTTAATAAATAACTGTGGGTTTATTTTATCGTATTTCATACAGATGTATTTATGTTGAAATACAAAGATAATAATATTTCTATTGCTATTAAATTATGAAATTACTTTCGAGTAAGGTACTTTTTTGACCTTGTAGTATTTTAGTAACGCTTCTTTTTAGGTGCGCCAGTTCTTCCTCTTCCAGAGGTAGCGCTAGCTGATTTATTCTCTTTAAAATGAGGTTTACTTTTTGGTTTGTTTCTTTTAGATGAATTTGAATTTCTAGAATTATTTTTCTTTCCAAAAGATCCTTTGCTCTGTGAAGCGGCTCTTTTTGGAGGGGCAGTATCTGTGGGTTCAAAACCTGCTACAATCATAGAGTTTAATTTCTCTTTTAGTAATTTTTCTATTTCATTTTGATATTCACTTTCTTCGCTACACACTAAAGAGATCGCTTCTCCTGCAGCTCCTGCTCTACCTGTTCTTCCAATTCTATGAACATAATCTTCAGGTATATTCGGTAATTCATAATTAATAACGTGCGGTAATAAAGGAATGTCTAAACCTCGAGCTGCAATGTCTGTGGCAACTAAAATTTTGATAGAATTATCTTTAAAATTTTTCAGGGCTTTTGTTCTTGCTCCTTGACTCTTATTTCCATGAATTGCTGCTGCAGAAATTCCAGCTTTTATAAGTTTTTCTGTCAACTTGTTAGCACCATGCTTTGTTCTTGTAAAAATTAAAACTTGATTCCAATTATTATCTTTGATTAGCTTAATTGTGAACTCTGTTTTTTTCTTTTTGTCAACCTTATAAACCTTGTGAGTTACTTTTTTTGCAGTTGAGTTTTGTGGAGCCGTTTCTACAGAAACAGGATTTCTTAAAATTCCTGAGGCTAATTTTTTAATATCATTAGAAAAAGTAGCTGAAAACATCAGATTTTGACGTTTTTCTGGCATAAAGCTAATTATTTTGTTAATATCTCTAACAAAACCCATGTCTAACATTCTATCAGCTTCATCTAAAATTAAAACATCTATTCTTTTAAAAGATAGTGCTTTTCGATCATGTAAATCTAACAATCTACCGGGGGTTGCTACCAAAATATCGACTCCATTTTTTAGGGTGGCAATTTGTGGTTTCGCATTTACTCCACCAAAAACAACGGTAGACTTTATATTTACATACTTGCTATATTCTCTAATATTATCATAAACTTGGGCAGCTAACTCTCTAGTAGGAGTTAAAACTAACGCACGTAAAGGTCTGTATTTTATATGTTTTGTTTCCGATAAGTATTGTAAAACAGGCAAGGTAAAACCCGCTGTTTTTCCTGTTCCTGTTTGAGCAGAAGCTAAAATATCTTTACCTGATAATATATGAGGAATTGCTTTTTCTTGAATTGGTGATGGTTTGGTGTATCCTTTCTCTTCAACTGCTTTTACTAATGCACTAGATAAACCTAAATCTGAAAATGTCATAAAAATTATTTAAGAAATTTACTTTATGTAGCAATTTCTGGCGACAAATATACACTCTTTTAAGTTTAGGGTTTACAAAGTTACAAACTGGTTTTTATGATAATTTTTTTGGTATTAACTTTACAGCTAGCAGCTTAATGTGTTTGAACCAAACCTCAAATCTTATGAAATTTATTTTGCCCTTTTTATTGAGTTGTTTTTCTGCAACTTGTATTGCACAAACCTCAACAAATTATAACATCATTATACAATCTTTAGAAAGGAAAAAAAGCTTTCCAAAAAGAAAATAAAGAAGTTGCTCTTTCAAACTCTAAAAATGGTATTTATTATTTACCTAAAGGAAAATATATGATTAAAATTGAGAATACAAAGACCGTCTTTGTAGTGAACTAAAATTTAGAATCTTTGGAAAATTTTAAATAAATTTTAGTGCTTTTTTTAATTTCTTTAAAATGATTAACAAATACTTTTTGATTGTTAAATGTAGCTTCAATTAACCAATTAGAACCTTTAAAATAAGAATTTAAAACAGTTGCTTTTACCGCTGATTTATCAGTGATTTTTAATTGATCAGGATATCGTAAAAAAGTTTCATTATTGAAGGTGAGTTCATTTACATCGTCAAACAATGCAGCAATATATTTTTCTTTAGGATTTTTATAAATCTCTCCTGGAGAATCATTCGCTATAATCTTATTGTTCTTAATGATTAGAAGTTTATCAGAAAAAGAAAGTGCATCATCTTTATCATGAGTTGCAACAATACAAGAAATGTTTTTTTCTTTTAAATACCTAAATAAATTTCTTCTTAAAGAGTTTTTTTTGAAGTTATCTATTTGTCCAAAAGGTTCATCTAACAATAACAATTCAGGTTCTTTAGCCAAAGCTCTTGCAATGGCAACTCGTTGCTTTTGACCACCACTTAAATTTTTGACTTTAGTCTTTGCAAAAGCAGTCATTTCTATAACTTCCAATAATTCCTCTGTTCGCTTTTTACTTTCTTCAGGATAAAACCGAGATAAAAATTTTTGAATATTTTCTGAGACAGAAATAAATGGCATTAAATCAAAATCTTGAGCCACGTATTTAAACTTTTCAAAGCCTGGTACTAAATGGTGTTTTGGACCAAAGATTTGTTCCTCTTTCCAAAATATTTCTCCTTTATTCAGGTCCAATAACCCATATATAGCTTTTAATAGTGTCGATTTTCCACAACCACTTTCACCCATTATACAAATATGCTCCCCTTGTTGTAAAAAAAAATTAAACTTCTCTAAAACAGGTTTTTTTTGTTGGTATTTAAAAGAAATTGTATTTACTTTTAGCATGGTGCAAAAATAGAATTTCTATTTGATTTGTTGTTACCAAAAAAAAATAAGTATGCCTTGTTATTAATTTAAGGTATTGTTTTGAACTCATTTAAGAAGAACGGGCATAAGTGAAAGTATAAGAAATACCCTTTTAATATATTCGTTTTGTAAACCTTCTCAACTATTTTTGTTTTCTAGATAAAACTTTTTTTAACTTTGGGTTTTAGATTTTGGGGGATTTGGTAATTGGTCAAACCCCATATTAAATAAAGTAAATCCAAAAATATCTGAATATTGATCGATCGTTTTTGCAACGGGCGTCCCAGCACCGTGACCAGCATTTGTTTCAATTCTTATTAAAGTTGGGACATCTCCACTTTGTTTTTCTTGTAATTCTGCAGCAAATTTAAAACTATGTGCTGGAACAACCCTATCGTCATGATCTCCAGTAGTTATTAGAGTTGCAGGGTATTTTATCCCTTTTTTTACGTTATGTACTGGTGAATATCCTTTTAAATAATCGAACATTTCTTTGCTGTCATTTACTGTTCCGTAATCATATGCCCAACCTTCTCCAGCAGTAAAAGTGTGGTAGCGTAACATGTCTAAAACACCAACTGCGGGAAGCGCAACCTTCATTAATTGTGGTCTTTGTGTCATGGTTGCACCTATTAACAAGCCGCCATTAGATCCTCCACGAATTGCTAAATAATCTGATGAAGTATACTTTTTTTCAATTAAATATTCAGCAGCAGTAATAAAATCATCAAAAACATTTTGCTTCTTCATTTGGGTTCCTGCATCGTGCCATTTTTTACCATATTCTCCACCACCGCGTAAATTAGGAACTGCATAAACGCCCCCTTGTTCTAACCAAACCGCATTTGCAATACTAAAAGAAGGTGTTAGACTAATATTAAAACCTCCATAACCATATAAAATCGTTGGGTTTTTTCCATTCAATTTCACTCCTTTTTTATGCGTAATTATCATAGGGACCTTGGTTCCGTCTTTTGAGGTATAAAACACTTGATTACTCTCATAATCATTCGCCTTAAAATCGATGGATGATTTCCAGTAAGAAGTATACGTACCCTCTTTTGGATTGAATTTGTAAGAAGAATTTGGCGTATTGTAATTAGTAAAAGAAAAATACAATTCTTTAGCCTCTTTTTTACCCCTAAAACCACCCGAAGAGCCCACTCCAGGTAATTTTATTTCTCGAATTAAATTTCCGTCAAAATCATATTGCAATACTTTAGATACGGCATCTACCATATATTCTGCAAAGAAATAGCTTGCACCAGAACTTAAGTTTAAAACATTTTCTGTTTCCGAAATAAAATCTTTCCAATGTTCTTGTGTTGGATTTTTTGCATCTACAGTGACTACTTTTTTATTAGGAGCATTTAAATTAGTGACCAAATACAACTTACTTTGGTTGTTTTCTATAACCGAAGTGTCGCTATCAAAATTATCGATAACTGTTGTTAACTCAGAATTTTCTGTAGATAAATCTTTGATAAATAATTTGTTTCCAGAAGTTGATGTGGATGCAGAAATAATTAAATAGGCATTATCTTCAGTTAAGTAACCACGAACATATCGGTGTTTTTCAGAAGCTTTTTCTCCAAATATAACTGCATCATTTTTTTGTGAGGTCCCTAACTTATGATAATATAACTTGTGCTGATCTGTTTTTGCAGAAAGCTCACTTCCTTTCGGCTTGTCATAACTAGAATAATAAAACCCTTCATTTTTATACCAAGAAATTCCAGAGAACTTTACATCAACAATGGTGTCTTCTTTAATTATTTTAGATTCGGCATCCATTACGATAATTTTACGCCAATCAGAACCGCCTTCAGAAATAGAATATGCAACTGTTTTACCATCTTTAGAAAAACGTAAAGAACCTAAAGAAGTAGTTGCGCCCTCTGAAAAAGTATTGGGATCTAAGAAAACTTCTACTGCTGAATCTCCTTTTTTTCTATACACTACATATTGGTTTTGTAAACCATTGTTTTTATAGAAATAGGTATAATCTCCTTCTTTAAATGGAGTTCCAACTTTTTCGTAATTCCATAATGCTGTTAACCGAGATTTAAGTTGATCTCGATACGGAATTTTATTTAAATAATTAAAAGTAACAGCATTTTCAGCTTTAACCCAAGCTTCTGTTTCTTTACTTCTATCATCTTCTAACCATCTATAATTATCGACTACTTTTGTCCCAAAAATGGAATCTATAACTGTCTTTTTAATTGTTTCAGGATAATTCACTTCTATGTTTCTTTGTTTAACTTCTTGTTTGCAAGAAACAAAAATTGCACTTGAAAACAAGATAAGAATGAGTAATTTATTTTTCATAAGTTTAAAATTTGTCAGCTCCCCAAAACTAGACGTTATATAACCCATTACCAGTTATTTAACAGCATTTAACGTTTAAACATTCCGCTATTGTGATTACTTTTTAATTTAAAAGGTGAAAAAACGACTACTTTTGTATGAAAATAATCTAGAATGACAGAAAATTTAACCAAAGAAACCTTTCTAAAAAAGGTCTTTAATTTTGAAGAAAATAAAGCATGGAAATTTGAAGGGAGCAAACCAGTTTTAATCGATTTTTATGCAGATTGGTGCGGACCCTGTAAAATGTTAGCTCCAATTTTAGAGCAATTATCTGATGAGTTTGAAGGTAAAATTGATATTTACAAGATAGACACAGAAGCAGAGCAAGAATTAGCGGCGGCATTCGGTATTAAAAGTATTCCTTCGATGTTATTTTGCCCGATGAAAGGACAACCAGAAATGGCAAATGGCGCATTACCAAAAGCAGAGCTAGAAAGAATTATTGCAGATGTTTTAAAAGTGGATAAGTCCGTTTAATTCCGAGTAAGCAAAATAGTAAAATATATAAATCCTGAAATTTAAACTTTTCAGGATTTTTTTGTCCAAAAAAAATACATAGCTATTTTTATACATAAGAAAATTATGTATATATTTAACCCATGGGAAGTCAGAAATTATACAAAGGTTCTTTACAAACCATTATTTTGAGATTATTAGAAAGTAATGATAAAATGTATGGATATGAAATTACTCAAAAAGTAAAAGAACTCACCAAAGGTGAATTACAGATTACTGAAGGTGCATTGTACCCGGCTTTGCACAAATTAGAGGCAGATGGTTTGTTAGATGTTGAGGTGGTAAAAGTGGGAAACCGATTGAGAAAATATTATAAATTAACTGAAATCGGAACTAAAGAAACCGCAGATAGGTTGGAAAAAATGCAAGAGTTTTTAAGAACAATGCAACATTTGGTGAACCCTAAATTTAGTTTGGAGTAATATTTTATAAGCTATGAAACTAACTAAAAATCATATATCAGAGCTCTACACATTTACCAGAAAACATTATGTATATCATTATGATGTACAATCGGAATTGGTAGATCATTTGGCCAATGACATAGAACAAATTTGGGTGTCGCAACCACACTTATCATTTCAAGAAGCTTGTGACAAATCGTTTAATAAATTCGGAATTTTTGGTTTTATGGATATTATAGATGCCAAACAAAACCAAATGAATAAACACTATAGA
>Ga0209092_10001459_pt1 | contig 23015 bp, 14 predicted proteins | sample FraStrMetagenome_FD_187446 | JGI IMG/M metagenome (GOLD analysis project Ga0209092, IMG submission 187446) | Marine eukaryotic phytoplankton communities from Arctic Ocean - Fram Strait ARC3M Metagenome (SPAdes) (version 2) | ecosystem: Environmental > Aquatic > Marine > Oceanic | place: Fram... | reverse complement strand
CCAGACAACCATGCCACGTCAATATTCTAACTGATATTTACACTTATAAGGTACACAAATATTTGTACCTCCTAACACCCTCCCTTATTTGGGTGCCTTATACACGACATCCCTACTGCAGACTTTTCCTATCCGGGGCCGGAGCTCACCCCACGCATTTGGCGCACAGTAGCGGCCCTCGCGAACTTTCATCCTCTATACATTTCTTTTTTCTGGGATACGAACCCACGAACGTTACCATGTTAGAATAAATTTAACGTACTGTGGAATCGAACACCCAGACAACCATGCCACGTCAATATTCTAACTGATATTTACACTTATAAGGTACACAAATATTTGTACCTCCTAACATATATGGCTGTGAGGTTATATTTGGCTGTTTGAAGAGTAGTTGAAGAGTAGAGAGTTATTTTGAACTTATCTAGATTTTTAAACGTTATCGTTGAAAATACAGCAATATTATTGGTTGAAATGTTTGGGGGTCGTCTGCTGATAAATAGTTGTGGTTTTGTATTAGAACAACTACAGGCAACTAACAACTCTCGGCTCTCAGCTCTCAGCTCAAAATAAAATATCCAAAACGTCTACATGTATTAATACATGGATTCAAGATCATTATTTTCATTTTTAGATGCGTATTTTTCGTTTGTTGATGAAAAAGGAATATAATGTTGAAACATGTCATTTTGTCGTTGATGGCAGTCCTTTTCGTTGAAAAGGTAACTCCGTTTAGCACTCGCTTCAATGGCAACCGAGTTGATTCTAGATCAGGGGTGCGTTTGTTGGGGATGGAGCGTATGATACATTCTGTACCTAAATTTAGTCTTGAAGTAATGCTCATTGATATATTTCATCAATAGGTTTTGAATAATGTATTGTATGCTGCGGATGATATGGAGATTGGTGCTCTTCCTCCGCTTGGATATTTTGATCCTCTAGGGATGATTACCGATACAGAAAAATTTAAACGATATCGTGCTGTAGAGCGAAAACACGGTCGGATTGCTATGTTGGCTATGTTGGGAACTTTCGTCCACAATAACTTTATCACTTTTGGCGATTATTCGTATCTGTCAATTTCCCAAGACATCCAATTTCGAAACGTTTCCAACGGAATCAAAGGAATTCTCCAAGTGCCACTTGCAGGTCAATTACAAATACTCGCTTTCTGTGGTTTCGTTGAACTTTTTTGGTGGCCGGCTTCGCAACTTGACGGTGATTATGGTGCGTGCAAATAGTTTTGGGCTTTTTATATCTTACCTTTTGAAGATATGTTTGAATTTGTCTAATGCTACTTGTGGCTAGGGGTTAGAATACCTTACATCAATAATTGGGACGTACAACCTGCAAAGGAGATTCGACAGAAGAATGCTGAAATAAATAATGGGAGAGCCGCAATGATGGGCATAGTCGGTATAGTTGCCCAAGAGCTCGTCACTCATAAAACTTTTGCAGATCAGGCTTACGATTGCGATATCAATCCGTTCGGCGACGGTAGAGGATTTTTCTAGGATGTAAACATAATATATTTGCCAACGAAACGTTTCAATTGGGCTCGCTACACCGTCTTTTGGTAGCAATTGAGTTCTGAAGGTTTGAGCTAATCCTAATTGTGCGCTGGCGCCACAAGTCATCGTCCTTCTTTTCTGATAATTGGGTATAATGAGAATGATTCATTACGACTTTGAAAAAAAGGACATAATGGAATAGAAATAATTGAATACGAATACTTCGGCCTTACTTTACAAGTCTTTACAAGTATTACATTTTTGTCGTGCTTCGTCAGCGCGCACAACTAGCCACAAAAATAGACTTTGACCGCTTACATTCAAAATGGCGAAACATCGATAATTCTTTCTAATTGTGAAATAAAACAAAACTTATCTATGCCAGGATAATTGATTATCCTTCTCCTAGATGAGAGCTCTTTCGCGACGGACTGCATTTATAAAACCAACGAGAGCCTCTGCATCTGAAGACGCATCATTAGTTTCGAATTCTTCCCGACCTTTTAACTGAAGCTCATTTAAATTTTGACGAGATGTCGACTTCCGAACTTTCTTATCTTCAACCTCATCGTCATCTTCAGTTACACGCCCATGATAACGTTCAGTTCCACATTCAGAAACCTTACGCTTTGCTAATTCACTGTGGACAGGATTATATTGATTTTGAACCAATTTCGAAGAGCTCTGTTGAATTATTGGTCCTTCGCTCAATAATCGCTTCACGTTCTCGATTTGTTCCTCAAGTGTGAAGGTCGAGACATTCGCTTTTTTCGAAGAACGGTCACTCGCAGTCACTCCGGCACTCTTCAACAGAAGATCAGCCTGATCCAGCCACGCCGCCGTGCGCGTCAAATCGCTGCTTGCTCCACCGAGGCTCGGGCTGTTCACGTGTTGAAGAGAATGTCGACCTGCTTTTTTTGATGCCTCTCTCTGCTGTGCCTCTAAGCGTTCACGCCAGGTTTTCTCTAACTGTTCAAGTTCGGCTTGTGCTTTATCTACAATCGAAGCATTAGCAGTAGTTCGCACGGCAGGATGAAAAACTCTCTGGAAAAAGAAAAAAGTTATTCAGATGGGAATACAAGTACAAAGTCATAATATAACGCTAACCTTTCCTATACATGCTTCACCCGTAAATTTTTTGGTAATACGCATGGGATCGCAATGCAACTTTTCGCTGAGATAAGTTCTCAGTGTAGTGCCAGCAGGTGCATCCAGGTAACCGCTGTTAAAATCTTTGATGACTCTTGCGACGTACGCTTCCTCTTCTAGAGTCCATTTACCACGTCGAAGCGATGAGCTCTTTGACGATCCTGATCCAATACCGCGCTGCTTTGCTGGACCTTGTGCACTTGCTAAAGTATCACCCTTGACAGTGGGGCCACTTGATACAGCTGATGAGTAACTCTTTCCAGTGCTAGTGTGACCCTCCAAATTCATCTTCGACGAGATTACGTTATCATTGCCTGATTGCATCAGTTTCGGTATCGACGAAAACGGTTGGCTATTTCTACTACTACTTCTCGATTTATTGGAATGTCGCCCTCCATTATTTTCCGATTTTGTTCTCGACGACATTTTCGTTGGAACCAACGCATGTGCAGCAGCTGCAATCGATTGCGGTGAGCACTTTTTACCACCTTGACTAGCATGAGAACTAGTGCTAGCACTACTGCAATTACCATGGATACTCCCATTCTCCGATCCGTTGACGTTCGCATTTTCAGGAGACGACGATGAAGAACAAGGTCTCTGCGCTGAGCCACCTGCCGTAGAAATAACCAAAGGATTCCGGACTGCAGCTGCCGCTGCATTCAACGATGTCGGCACGCTATGTGACATGGCCAAGGCAGCAGCCGCCGCAGCAGTTGCAACCGCAATTTCACTTGTACTTTGTAAAGAACTTGAACTACTGCTCGAACTAACAGAGACTAACATTTGATTGACAGCCTGTCGAGCTACGGCAGCAAGTACAAATGCAGCGTCTTGTTGTTCAGCAACGGCATCTCCCCTTATTTCACCTCCTGCTCCTTCATTTGGCAACGGTGGTGGCCTTTGTTGTTCACTTCCGTTAGAGGATGACATAACGTTGACCCCGGGGTACACTACACAAAGAAATTCTCTCTACGAACTCTACGAAAGAGAAAGAAGAATCGAGAAGAATCGAAAAAATTATCGATTCCCAATTTCCCCTCTCGCCAATAAGCAGGGGTCCTACCGTTTCAAAAACAAACAGAAATAAACGAAGGCAACAGAACAAACGGTTAGAAACAATATGCCAACGAGTAATCGATGTAGTTTTTCGTAGAAAGTGTGATAGAAAATGTTACAAAGTTACTCAAAGCAAAAACCATGGCGATTTATTGGCCTGCTGTCAAGTTGAAGTCCCGAAATAGCGCGGTCCGAACTGTGTTTGAAAGTTCGTAGATTGTATTGAAAAATAAATAAACTTTTGAACTCCCCTTACTTCATACATAGGTTGAAGTGAACAGCTGCAAAAACCTTCGCAGCTGTTTGAAAAGATGGTTGCAAGTCGCAGGAAGAAGTCGTGACGATGTTGATGGGTTTGAAGATGATAATCCGTCTTGGATACTCTGCTTCATCGCCCTCCACTTCTATAATGAAATTATCACCGATGGGTGTGTGAATGGATTGACGTCGGATCTTTCTTTGTGACACTACAGAAGCTTCCAAAACTTGACGCTTGAGAAAACGCAGGAATTCTACTTACCTCTGTCTCCCAAATGAAACCCAAACCTGGGATCTTTTCTTTCAAATTGAATTGTAATGATTGGAAGTAAGTAAGCGCTTCAGTTGATATGTGTTACCGCCGATGTTGATGTTGATGTTGATGTTGAAAAAAGTTTCTGTGCAATGTTGTATTATGCCAGATGGTGGATCGGCAGGGATACGTTCAACTTGTGTCGCAAACAAAAATAGTGATAAAAGGGTCATCTAGCGTCACTTATTGTGATGAGACGTCATCTTTTTATTTATTACATTTAGCCAATTTGTGAGCTAAATATTTTAGTGAAGGTTCTCGGGCGTAATATCCTGCTCCAGCTACCGTAGTCCAAGTACGTGAGGGCAGAGCCGTAAGCTGTCGACATATATATATACTTGAAAAGTATTTTATCTTGTAGCTTCGTTGACCTGAAAACAAAAATATATACTTCGAAGAGCTCTTCGGAGTAGTATAGAACTATCAATAAAGTGTCAACCAACCAAGCAGAAGATGGTTGCCATTACTTATGATATATTGGAAAATGATTTATTTTGTTTAAATTTTATGTCTGGAAGCTCTTTGAAGGCAGTTTCGAGTGCATGAGATGTCCGCATCCCAAGCGTATCGTGTACCCACATTTGGTCATAATCATGTTTTAGGATGATGCTTTTGGCCTCTTAGTTCTCGATACATGACTTTTAAAATTGGAGAAGAGGCGATCTTTTGCAAATATTGATGAATCAGCAGTGACGTCGGACGATGTGAGCGAGTACCTGGGGGTTCAGCTTAAATGATGAAACGAATGTATTGAGGGTGGAGTCAAAAAAGACCTAACTCCCGGCGATGCTTTGAAAGCACGATCCTTTGCATTTATCTAGGTACATAAATGGAGCATTGCTGGTGAATCACCACATACTTCTAGTACCTCTAATCTAAGCTTCTTAGATTACAACGAGAGCAGAGATTGGGTATCTCGCTCGATTTGCTGTCGTAATGGTATATATATGTATATATATATATATATATTTGTTGAGAGTGTTGCGTATATGAATAATAGTATAAAGTATTGAGGCTGCAATCCCTTCATAGCGGCGTGTTGCTGACTCGTTGTTGGCGTTCTTGTCCTTATCTACTGATAGAGAAAATCAGAGTATTTTCTTAGTTTCAAGGTTCTTTTTCAACCTTCGCATTGTTTGCTTAAATTCAAACCTTTCTTTTTTCTCAAACATTTTCTTTTTGACTTGATTACTGGTTCTTGATTCTTCAAGAGATTTTGCGGACATGTAAGCTTCCTTTAATTTGCTCGTAATTGTGTGGTCATTTCCTAAGCTTCTCTGTGCTATTTCTAGACCCTTTTGATAAGACAAGATGCAGCAATCGTGCTTTTTTAGATATTCTTGTTGGACGCCAATGTTATAGTATGCAATAGCTAGAACAGTAATTCGATCAAATGGAATGGTTTCGCTTGTAATGCCATGACCTGCATTGTCGTTTGTGAATGATTTTTCATGAAGCATTATTAATGCCGACTGGGCATGTTCAAGAGCGCTTTGGTGTCGGCCTAGTTGAGATAGCACGGCGCACATATTCAAATAGGTGTCGGCTTGATTTTTGACGGTATTGGCGAACTTGCTTTCTAATCTCAATGCTTTTTGCAAACATTGTAAGGAGGTTCTAAGCTTTCCATTCCGTCGATAATAGCAAGCGAGATTATTGTATGTCACTGCCAAGCTTTTTGGATCTCTCTTGGTCAGAACTTCCGCTTTTCGTAATAGCTCTTGTGCCAAACTATAGTTATGCTTGTCAAGATGTTTCATTGCTAATAAGTTGCATAATTCTCCGACGGCAATACACGCACTCTTAACTTCTTGGCTATCACGTCCAAAAAAGTGATTTCGAATCACTAATCCTCGCTCGAGGTATTCCAAAGCTTCATTGTAATTACCTTGTTCTTGAAGTTTTTTACTCGATTCCTCGATTTTTTGCAAAGCTGCCACATCCTCATCGCTTACTGCGTGCATCATCATTTTCGTACATCTAAGGAAGGGTACGAGAAGATACCGAGTGTCCTAGACAATCTTCGATTCGTAGACCGGGAGTTCCGCATGATTGTCTTGTGTCAAGATGTCATTAGTCCTGATAACCGTTAGCGTTATCAACGCATTTTTTCACTTTCTAAAACTCGTATTTATAAGTAGGGGCAAATGGCTGAGTCTTCGAGATAATAGTTAAAAAAATTAATTTTCCTGTGGACAATAGTCCCATTTTTCTCAAAAGCGGGCAGAGATAGTTATAACCCTTTGTTCAATCAAAATTATATATTGACTAGTAATTCAAAATATTGAAGAGTAACTGTCAATTTCGAGTAATTTCTTATTCTATTATTAATCCCACTCGGTGCTTTCAGACGTTGCCGTACCTTTTGCTGCTTCTTCTGCATCTTTCTTCTCTTGTAGCATATCTTGCTTTGATCGCCTAGCCCTATTCATTCGATAATTTTTAACTTCAGTCAAGGCCAAATCTGTCATTCGTTCAGATTCAAGTTCAACAAATGCGTATGTACTGTTTAATGGAACAATAACAATAGCTCCCTGGGCGCCACCATATTTGCGAAAAGCGCGCTCCAGTTCTGCTCGTCGTAACTCCACACTTGGTTCGTCTGCAAGCTTTGACAAACCACTGACAAAAAGCTTTTTGGGGTGCAAGCCACCGTACATATGACTGTTGACTCCAGTAATATTGGTAACGTCTTTACCAGCCATCGGTGCCTTGTGACCCCACCATACTGCAATGAGTCAAGCGTTTCATTTCGTAATGAGAAAAGAAACCGTCTATGTAGAAATTGAAAAATAATTATTTACCTTTATACACCTTCCAATTTTCGGCACTTCCATAATCATCTGTACTTGGAAAGTGAAGGTACAAAGAGCACGGATTTGGAGGAAGTTGAGTTCTGTGTTCCAATCTAGCACAATGCTCTCCATCGAGAAAGACATCAAATCCATCTGGTGTAATTTGCACTGCTAAGGTGCTTGAATTTCGACCTAAACAAAACAAATGAGTACAAGTTATTTTCATTCTTATGTGAGACTACTTACCGAATATAAGTGGAACTGCACTTAATGGTGCTGTTACTCCCATCCCCCAAATGCCATCTTGTTTGTCGTTGATGATAAGTTGACCTCCCTTGTGAAACTGCCGTGGATTGAAATGGAAAAGAACGTCGTAATACTCACGGTGGCCAGGACCAGCAATGTTAATACTAAAACGACTGGAGTCTTGCGGGACGGAAAATTTCACAAAAATTGTATTATATCCTCCACTTGCACCGAGATTGGTCGATCGAAAGTCAGTAAGTTCCATCTCGAGACAACCCTCCGACATGTGAGTAGCATTTGGAGGAGGATACCACCATTCTGGTTTGATATTCCCTTCTCCATGTAGTGGATATAACAACTTTCCATTAGATTCCTGTTCCAAAAGATGCAGCGACTCGCTAAATTCATGGACAGGTGTAGGAAGTTTCTCTCCGCCAGGTGCTGATTCAATGATAGAACCAATATCCGCATTCAGATTTACGACCTTCTTCCTCAAACTCGGCATGGTAGCAATTGATAGCTGAGCCTTCTCTCCTATAGCTTCCTCCAATTCTTTCTTCTTCTTTTCTTCTTCCTCATTAACTTCCACCCTCACTTCGTCATCATCATCGTTATCGCCGTCATGTTTAACATTGCTTGCTACATTAATATCATCATAACCACTAACATAATTATTCGCTTCCACATCCTCATCTTTATCTGAGACAGCATCGTCATCGTCACTATTGGCATCATCTCCATCTGAGAAATTTCCCATTTCACTACCATCCTCCGATTTCTTCCTCTTCTTGCGATGTGTCATCTGTTTCGGTTTCTTTGCATCAGCCAGCCTTTGTTGCTCCTGACGAAATTTCTCATCTTTCTCTCGTTGAATGGCCATTATGGCCTCCTGCCTTAATTTTCCAGCAAATTTTTCATACTTTTTGAGTTTTTCATAGAGATCTTTAGATAATACAATAAGATATCATAAGTATCGGGATGTATTTTATGTAGATGCTCTCTTTGAGACGACATCGGAAACATATATAAAAAGAAAATGTAAAGATATTTACCCAAGAGATTACTCTCATCTTTCGTAGGTTCTGCCCTCAACGATGCAATTAATTCTGGATTCCCCATCTGTCAAAGTTGAACTTATATAGCAAAGGTCTATCTACTAACGACATGTGGAACAAATTCCGATGCGAGGGTTTCATACAATTTATTTACTGTTGCAACTAACTCTCTATCGGTAGACTCGTACACCAGGAAGGCAATCATCATGAGGGCTGTGGAGTTGGCTATGTGGGTATGGGAGGAATAGGGAATAGGGCATAGGGCATAGGCGACAGTATAGTAGTGTAACGGCGTATGGCGAAAATACAAATACATTTCGCTGCATGTACCGAGCAATACCAATTACCAATCATACTCGTATATCGTATATACAAAAATGTACAAGCTTACGAAGCAGCATGCAGCATCAGCATGCAGCATGCTGCTCCAATACGGTACTCCAATATTGGTACATGTGTACATGTGTACATGTGTACATGTGTACATGTGTACATTGCACATGTACATAATTTAGCTCCAACCATAACTGTAATTTTTACGCTAAAAAAAATCAATCACACAAATCACACACACACACGTACACACACATATATAACGGATCTTGAAAGAAAACGTTTTTATATAAATAGCCCAACATTCAAATGCATGTGTCAATTTGAATCGTGAACTTTTCAGCTAAATTTGAAGTTGTTGTTCCCACAACATCGTATACGTACGTGTCAGCTTCAAATTCTGTGCCATCGTCGTACAATCCTACGAGAGACGAAGAAAACAAAGATTTCTAAGATTAGATCAGAACTTCTTTTTTATTTTTGAAATGTTCTAAAACCAACGTCGCGACTACGCGCACGCAACACAAGCAAGAGGCAAATACATGTACGATTCTTTTTCGCTCACACGTAAAACGTTGCAAGTGCTGATTCGATTCGGCGATCAGAATCTCTCCTTTGTAACAGATTCTCTCTCTCTTTTCAAAACTCCAAAAGAGGTAACAAACAAGAAATAAAATAAAACTATAACCCAACCAGCCAACGCACGTGTGTAGTATTATTCGACACACTCTTATCATTCCAAGATCTATTCCCAACGCTCACGCCAAATATGATGAAATCCATCTCCCTCTCCCGTTCCATGATCGTCTCGGATGTTCAGTCGTTGATAGATTCCGATTACGTTTTCGTGGACGCGGACGATGCAGCGGATGATATTTCGTTTGTGGAAATGGAGGAGTTGGATGATTTTGGTAAGAAGGATGACGATGAGATTCAGGAGAATAATGGGAGTGGTTTTCCTTCTACGATGGATGACACGAGTTACGATACGCACAAGGCATTGCTTTCGTTGGCAGAATCGACTATTGTTTCAGATGATGATGACGAGGAGGAGGAGGGTTGTGGTGGTACCGGTGATGATGATGATGATGCGAGCATGACCGTTGCTGTGGAAGATGTCATTGTCGATGGGGAATTACCTAGTATTTCTGGAGAGGACAATGCTGAAGAAGAAAAGATGGATGTGGACGAAGGTTTAGTCCCACCCGTTGTGGCTGAGGAGGAGAAGATTATTGTTAAAGTTGAAAAGGAGAAAACTTTGGTAACGTCTGTGGAAAACGACTCTGATGAGGCAGTTGCTGACGTCAAGTCTTTGTTTGCCTCTAAACGAGCACGTCGTTTGTCCAAGAAGAAGCAGAGGGCATTGGCAAGGAAGATGAAGAAGGAAGAAAAATTAAGAATGAATACGTTGAAGGAGATGGAAGAAGCAGAGAATGCTAATGATAATGAAAACGATGGGATGGTAGAGGAGAGGTAGAAACGAATATGATGGTCTGTTATTCGAGAGCTTAAGATTAATCAGACCATGGTTAGGGATACAACACACGTGACAGTCAACTTTTTGAATGCTCTGGGAACAGAGCCACTGCGAGGACAAGCTGCACTCGCATTTTTATATGGAATGGAGTGTTCACTGAGGAGATTTTCGCACAAATATTCGTAATGACAATTATTATGAAAATGAGAAAAAATGAAAAAAAATGTATATAAAAATGACCAATGAAGTGGTTGTGTGTAAACACACACAATAAGAGATGAGGTTGGCAGCTAATCTTTCAAATGGAAAAGTAGTAAAAAAATATGATATAATATAAATATAAAAATAAGATGGTCAACATGCCTTACAATTCAAGCTACACGTATTCTCTCTCTATCATCACAACATTGTGTTGATAATTTGTAACCCTTGGTTCGTAACGGTATCTGAGATGTATTTCAAATTTTGAGCTCGAACTGTAATTGTGCTAACTTAGTTTTTGACATGCTCTGACACTTGGAGGCTTGAAACCACGTACTTGCGCTACTTGCTTGCAATCGATGTCGCTCAATACATGATATATATTATGATGTTCATGAATACATTATTTTTTCTTTTGACCTCTGTATTTCCATATTCTCTGTGAGATTTTGAAATTGCTTACAAACTCTTCAACTCTAGAATTACTTCGTGAATAGATTTATTTGGAATTGGCAAAGCATCGACGTAAAATGAGGAAGAGGGTTACATCGTTGACATCATTTGTGAAGGCGGCCGTGACGCTATCTAGCATGGCACTGTTAGCTGTCTGCAATAGCGACATGACTCTGCGGTTTCGAACGAAAAATGGGAGTATAGTAAGAGTTACTACTGACGGTAATGAATCTCTCAGTGATGTACTCAAAAGGTCTGAATGTGATAATGTCGATGAGGGCTATAGTTGGAGCATCGGTGGCGGTCCGAGCCTCGATGTTGAAGCGTCAGTTAAGGATTTGCCGGGTTTGAAAAATGGGTCGCTGATCTCAATTACCTCCAATAAAGAAAAGGGATCCTCTACGGGATTAAAACGAAAAATGGTATCCAAAGAAAGTAATAGCGAATCGAAGCGGGGGGTCTGGCAACCCTTTCCAGATTTATCAAAGCCAAATTATTTACGTTTGGTTAGACAAGCCAGAGCTCGCGCAAACATGAAAAACGCTATGAATTATGCCGATTTAGAAAATATAAGCAGCTCACTACATAGAGTTGAACCGCAAACCGAGGGTAAGGTAAAACGAATTTATCTTTGTTCCGAATGCGCGAAGAAATTCCAAGCTCAGGCTGTTAAGAAAAAGAATTCATCTGGGCAAACTTTTGCTCTGCTATTTGGGACGAGCCACAAAGAAAGAGAAAAACAAGGAAAAATTGCGAGAACAAGCTTAAGCTCGACAACTGACTCGAACAAAATGTGCGAAGTTGCTAAAGTGCAGGCGTTATACATGCTCCCTTCTTTCTCGATTTTTGACGATGATGTTGCTCGAGCTATAAATCTCGCAAAAAAGCTTGGTTTGCATATTGTCGGATGTATTTATAGTTATGACAAAAATATTCGCTCAGAAGAAGAAATGGTTTTTTCGTCGGACATCTTGAAAGTGGCTAAATTACAGTGTGATTCTATGCGGACGAGAAGAATATCTAACTTCGTGTTCCTGTCTATGGAAGCTCAGAGTGGGGCTACAGAAGCATTTCAACTTAGCGATCTCTCTGTACAAATGTATTATGAGGTAGGTGCTATTTTTTACGATGAACCACGAGATTTCCCGATCTTTATCAACAATTTGTATTTTCAAATGCAGGACATCTTAAAAATTGCAAACAGTGATTCAGAAAGCCCTACTCAAATGCAGACTTCAGCCCCAATAATGATGGACGGTAAAGAAGTAAATGAGTTCGACGTAATACTATGCTTGATTAACACTGCATTACTTTCACATACGGGAAACTTTTGGTCGCGAAATATCGCGTCTTCAAAGTTAACCCCAAAGGTTAAAGCTAGGCTCCTAAAGAAGCTAGATAAAAATGTGGATAATGAATTTGTAGATGACTTGCGCGATTTTTCACTTCTATTGGCTCTCCAAAACGTAAGATTTTATATTTAAACTTTCATTCGTGATTCTACTTGTTCGTCTGATGTTATTTATTGATATACCAGAATCTTGATAGAGGTCACATGGAATCCCTCCTCGAAGTCGTTCTGAAAAGATCGCAACGGAGAAATGTATCACTTGATAAAGATTTGAAGGCTCTTCTCTCCGAAGTTTTTGCTACGTAATTACATTATTTTAAGAATTATAGAAGATAATTACATTGCCTTTTGAGGAGAATCTAATCGTTCCCTTTTTCGTAGTTAAAAAGAAGAGAATTCTAACTCTCCAACTAGACACCACAGATCTCACCAAAACGCGCACCAACCGATGAACAGTTGGCATAAGTGTTCACTCGATGTTGCTTGATTAATTAACAGTTCCACTTGCTCGGTAACATCTACAGGTAATAGCTCACCGTCTGGTCCTGGAAAATCAGTACCCGATAGCTTATCGTTCACTCGTTGAATAACCTTTAAAGCCTTCTCATTTAGAACTTCTTTTGCCTCCATCTCCTTCTCGTCTAAAAACGTGTGCATCTCACGTTTAACACTTTTTCCAGCTATTGATCCATCAATAACATTTTGCTTCGCTGTACTACCCATTGTAATACTTGCGATTCTTGTAGAAGTGGTAAGATTTGCAGCGAGAGATTGAATATTAGAATAAATTTCTAAAGACTTCGCGGCGTGGGAACCCATCGTGACTGAAAGAGACTGCGAACGTCTCCTATGAGAAGGACGACTAGAATTTCGACGTATTTTTTGCTCTCCAGTATTAACAGTTTTTTCTCCATCGTTCCCTTGATCGACATCTTCCTCATTTTCTTCATCAATTGCAGAAGATAAAAGATCAGATGATGATGAATTACGTGTGAAAGGGCGATCATTTTCCGAAGAATCTTTTCGTTGGGGGCTCTTTTTGGCGGCGCTACCTGCGTCCTGATTTAATAGCCTCCAACTGAAAAGTGGATCGTGCACAAATGCTTCCAACATCGTCACGAGGGAATCTTTATTATCGCGCAATACGCCCATCGTCCTCTCGCATGTACTGCGATAACTTCCCTCGACACCTGAGACTTCCATTGCGTTGATCAGCATTCGAGTAAGTCGAAATGGTACCTTTTCCGGGAACTTTTCCCGATGCATCGCAACTTCAAAGCAGTCACCAAAGTCGATATGCAAAATTCTCCCACTGATTGAGTGAAGCATTAAATTGGAAGGATGTCTATTCGCGGTGTCAAAGATCTTTGAGTAAGACATAAAAATTTGACCTAACAATAGAAAAAAAACTCTTACCTATCACCTAATCCTAAAATATACCCCACCATCGACATGACAGCAGTGCTCATTGTGTAATTCGTCCTTCTCTCCAGCCATTCCTCGGAGTCAAGGCTTTTCAGGAAAAGAATGTCGTATAAGTCTCTTCCTTGATTTTCAGCGCGTTCAAGCGCAGTTTCGAAGACTTCAACCTTTTGAAGTACAGTTAGAAACTCATAATCAGGAGCCATCTTCATTATTTCTCGATTTTCCATGTTCAACACAATCTTTTTGGACTCTCGATAATCCCTGATGTGGGAATGAATAGTCTCAGTATGAGGCACCCAACCTACCAACCCAACATGATGGCTCAAAGGAGTGATAACATAACGCTGAATGTTCAGATCATAATTGTTTGTCCTTCGATCACGGGCAAGAAGTGCATTCACAAGACCAAACAATTGCATCACCCGTTCATCTTGCCTTAGATCTTCATGACCTTTCAACAAGAACACATAATCCTTTCCATCACTTCCCAACAGAACAATTTTTCGCGGCCGTTGCTTGCTAGTGATAACTTGTACAATTGGATTAAAACGCTCGATTTTGACGTAGCTGCCATCGACTCGATACGTTCCTGGAACGCCGAGCTCGAGTTTGTGTACATTTTGAAGTGAGGGGCTAACTTGGCTAAGTTCAAGCGTTGTGAGTCCAGGTATCTGCTTATTTATACGTCGAAATACAATATAGTACTTGTCCCAGGCATCGTGAAGAGCTTGATCGGCCTCGGCATTGTGCCGCCTACTAAGTTGAACATCATGTGCACCTTGACCCACAAATCCTCCTTGAGTTGGAATAACGCCTCCATTAAATGTTGCCAATCGCATATATTGACGAATGTAATTGTGTGCTTCAGACAAGTCTCGACCGAAGCTTTCACAGAAATCAACTTCTCGACGGGTTGAAGGTCCTTTCTCAAGTTGTTCATGAAGTGGAAGTAGGACATCAAGCATACTCGAAACGTTTCCGTCTCCAAAGTACAGGCGAGATGCCTCCTCAAGGCCTTCATGCCAAAGTTCAAGCCAAAGTATTGCTACCCGTATAAGTTCACCACTGACCAGTAAGGCCTCTTCTACCAAGGCGTTGGAATGCGCTTTCAACGAGTTCATCAAACTTTCTGCAGCGACTTTACGTTCAACAACCGTACTCTTCAAAAGGACGGACAAAGGGTACATAAGTGCTTGCGGATGTTTCGCTCCTAGTTTGATCAACAAAGTATGCAACGTAGAACGTATGTTAGGTGTTTGTATATGGATTCTCGCCAATAGTTGAGGGGTACACCCCAACCAACATTCCAAAGTTACCATCTCAAGTCCTTCATTGATAACTCGGTGAACACCAGGATGGTGCCCATATTTGAATAAGCAAGTCAAAAGATTTAACATATCCTGTTGGACAGATGCACTCCAACGCTTAGTTCCTAAGCTTATTGCTCGAACAAATCCTTGCACGGCTGCAATTACATGCTCATAATTAGCACCGCAAATTCCCTGCTGGGAGAGTCGAAAATTTATTAGTGCCCACGAATGTAGAGCCCTATAATCATTGCTAGTTTTCACTGCACTAGGATTGTAATGTGTAGTTTTAAAATCGTACGCCTCCCACACGTTTACGGCCGCTTTTCTATAGCAACTTAAAACATCAGATTGGGTTTCATTTGAAAGAAACGATGGAGAAATTGAGAGTTTCCAATCTCCGAGTTTGAGCCAACAAGCAACCCTAAGCGACTCATTTTGCAAATCTCTTTCGCAGCTTCTAATCAGTTCAACAACATCACAAAGTTTGGATAACCTTTCCATTGCCTCATCATTGCGGTTGGTTAGCCATAAATGCTTTATGTAAGCATAATATAGCCTGTGCTGAATATTAAGTCTATTTGGAACCAAAGGTTAGATTTGACCGTCAACCATCTTGGCACTAAATGATGCAAAAACATGGCTTACCTGTCGAATCCGCTCGCCGCTTTCATAAGGGTTTGACCATATTTGATTTGACCTTCGGTATGGCTGAATGCATACGTGCTCGAATTCATAGAGACGAAGCATTTCACAGGGAGACGATCCATAGTTCCAGGAACCCAGTTCAGTTCTGCGGGTACCTTGTAACCAAAGAGAGGAGAATCCAATGTAGTCCCGAGCTCTGTAAGTGGGTCGCAAAGGGTTCTTTCAGCAAGTTTGAAACATTTACTTTGACGCAGTAACGCACTTAACTGTAAGGTGGAATCAATTTCTTCCATGGCCGTGGTCACAAGACTTCGAACCGCAATAATGGAGCTATGGACTTCTGCATCCACGCGACAACCTACCAATTTTTTTCTCCACGTTGCATGTAGTTTCTGACGAGCAGCGGATACGTCTTCTACGGTAGGCCCGTGACGATGTTTACCTTCTTTCGCCTTACTCTCGAGCTTCAAAAACTCAATGATTTCCTCGAGTTCGCTTAATGTCTGAGCCGTAACTAAAGACGAGTAGGACCTTTTGTAAGATTCGGATAGTAAGGCCGTAAAACTGCTATCCATTGCCCGCCGTGCAGCATCTACAGCATTTTCTGCCAAAAGCCATTCCTTGCGATGAATATGAAGTATAGCAGAAAAAAATGACCCATCGAAATCAATGAGCGGAATATTACTATCGCTTATCCCAGAGGACGATTTAGATAGAATGGACACATGATTTTGAGATCCGCGAACTAATTGTGAAGCGAAAATTTCCAATGACTCCCATTGACCTAGTCTCCAAGCGGCCTTAGAGCAAAACTTTATAGCCTCTCGATGAGAACTGTTCAAAATATACAGATGTGGTTCACCACTTCTTTGTCCTTCCGACTTTTCATCATTAGAAAACGAAGACATCTTTTTTCGAAACGAACCGAAATCGTTCTCGTTACTAGAGGTAAAGGCGTTCCAACTACGGCTTGCCAGCTGTAACACATCGTTCCAATCACCCCTCGCATCGTAACATCTCATACAACCTAAAATCGCATCGACGTCGTCTGACTTATCCTCCAATTTTTTATGATATCTCTCCAAAGCATCAGACCAATTTCCAAGCTCCGCGAGCCAAGATTCCTTGACTTGAATTCCATTACAGTTTTCGCTCTCACGCAAATTAGGATCAGAAAGGCGAGTCCCTGGACCACGCATTACAACTGAAGAAGCCGCAGGATGGCCATTAAATTTCATCTGAGCTGCATTTAAGATACCGTTCGCTGCTTCAGGGAGCTCAAGCTTCTTATTAATGCTTATCAGCGCTTCAACACATGCTGCTCCAGAACCTAATACATACTCTCTTTCTTTGTAATGGAGAGCTTTGGCATATGCTCTGCATTTCTCTGCTAATTCTGCCAGAACAGAAATATCAATGGGTAAACCTCCTCCATCAATGCTATCATGTTCCATAAATTCAGCTAGATTCAGCAAAGTTTGTAATATGTCAGGTGAGATGTCAGCAGCAAATGCAACTTCCAGTGATTGTATCAAATTCACTTTGTATTTTTCACTAAGCTCCAACCAACATCTTACAAATGCTGCAGGGAACAATTCACGTGCTAACGGTTGATAGGCATGCGCAAGATCGGCAGCTGCTCTTAACGCAGGACTTGGCGCTTCGCGGAGTAATTGGACAGAAAATCGTTTTATCCAGTCCTCCCAGTCTTCTCGAGAGGTTCGCTGGCTTACGTCCCAAGCACGTTGAAGCTTGTGCTGGTTAACTTGTAACTGGTTTTGTTGATCATTTACTTGTAACTGGTTTTGGTGATCGTTCAAATGCCGCGACGGGCGGAGATGCGTAGACACGTCCAAGCTAGACTCGTTGTCAGAGTCTCGGGTAAGTATAGACATTTCTCGATGCAATATGGGATTTAAGTGATGGCCCCAAACACGTTCTTGCTGACCTTGTCCAAATCCGAACTGCTTATGTCTATGGTTTGAATTTATCTCATTTATAGTCGAACAGTAGAACGAAAATGGCTTCGCAACTTTACTTTCTTGATTTCCTTCAACTTCTGGTACATTTACCCGTTCTTCCCAATCAAGTATAGCTGATTGTGCGGATTGATGATAAAATGAAATCCATCGCTCACCTAGCACTTCAGCACAAATACACAAAACTCGCACGATTGCCGAACCAACGTCAAAATCTGGTTTGCCATCTCTTAAGAGTCTCATAAGTGGTTGGGCTGCACGGGCAGACAATGTCGATGCATCGCACCCCGGTGAGCTGCGAAAATAAAGTGCAATGTTATTGTTGGTCAGAACGATCGATATTGTATCTATAACAAGCAGTGTAAGCTGCTGGATATTTGACTTTTGATCCACGTCAATATCGCCATCGATACGAAGCGATAGCAAGGAGTCAATCAACTTTACAAGAGGGTATATCATTAGATGAAGATGACCAGAAAGTATTTGCTTTGCTGTTGAATATTGAATATTTTTCATCACAAGTGTAAGACGAAGAAAATTGTGGTCAAATTCATCGCTGGCCCATTCCAATATTACGGAAGTTTCTATAGTCGATATCATGAGACGGATCATTCTTGGTGCGTATCTTCTTATATCGTCAGGCATTGCAAATGCAAGTTTTTCTACAAGAACAAGAACCGTCTCTAAATGTTTCGTAGTCCAGAAAAGCTCTATGACATCAAAAATGCTGTCAATGTATGGTCGAAGATGATCGCGAACAATTCCTGATAAATTTGCAACCTGTACCAGCAGTGCTTCCCTCAAACTTGCTTGTCCACAAATACGAATAGTGTGCAATATATGCGGAACCAGTGATCGCAAAAACGGTACGCATCGCAGTCCTAATGCATTGAATACATACATAATGGCTAACGAAACATTAGCAAAAAATGCGCCTTAAAAATTCCAGTGCAAAAATCTACCAACCTTGCATAACCATTCCATGATGAACAACCAAGGAGGAATCTTTAAGAATTCTAGTCAAAGCTTGAACGACAACCGTCGGGTAGAAATCGTCATCAGAGGGTGTAAGTCGACGAGTAGATAAAAGTTTCGAAACTGGCTGCGCAGTCATGGCGTACTGCTCGTACATATATAAATGTGCAGGTTCCGAATCATCGTTCCCATCGTCAAGATGACGGCCAACTACATCACAACTTGCAGAATCATTCCTCTTTTCGCGATTTACAGGACTTTCTATTTCTTCATCTTGCGCATCAATGTACAAACCTCCACCTACTCTCCCCCTACGTACTTTTTGCGATCGCCTCAACATGCTACTATAACGGGAAGGATCAAGTGCCCCGATTAAACCAAAGGTACGCATTATTTCTCGACGAAGTATCCAAGGCGATCTTTTGGCACCAGGTAACACTGAAGTCATCAAAGGTAGAAGATTAGGATAATCAATATAAGGTAGTATAACATAGCCTGTCCCTGAAACCAATTGACCAAGAGCCCTGAAACTTATTCTTTGTTTGCTTGCAGATGATTGGTCTTGCATTGTCAGAAGTACGTGAGGTATTAATTCTCCGACCCAGGGGATCATTGCTTCTCCAGTTACATGGGAAAGCTCTCCGAGTGCTTCTAACGCAGAAGAGGCTAGTCGAGGGGACACTCCGGTGAGCGGAAGTGATCTCACAATTGATTGCAAAAAGGGATGAATTACGGGAATACAAGAAATAGCCTCAACTCGCAAGCTGACAACTAACAAACGTGTTGCTGATTCTCGCCCGACAACAGAATCTCCTCCTCCACGTAGAGCAATAATAAGGTCCATAATCATTCTGCGAAAGTACGGAAGAACTGTAGTCGGATTATGAAGCGCAAGATGTCCAAGTAGTTCTAATGCTGTTTCTCGAATAGATGACACTTCATCTTGGAGCATCAGGAAAAGTGGCTGTACGTGATGAGCTTGACAAAGCAAAGGAACGTACTCGTAGTTTAAAGACTTCACAACACAAAATCTGACTGAGGGCGACGGATCAGAAACAGCTACTTGAAGCAATTTTTGAAGCAGCTCCTCTACAATTTTTCGAGAAGCATGTCCAAGACTTATCATCTTTGGAAATGAGTTATTATCAGACAAATCAACTTCAATATCGTCAATACTTGGGAGCAGCATACGGCAACACGTTAGAGCGGCTTCTTTCCGGACTTTGGGATGTGGATGAGCCAAGTATTGAACTGTCACGTCTCGTGCAAAAAGCAAAAGCATTGAAAAATTGGTGTCAAGAAAACCACGATTTGTCAGTGTACCCAGAGTTTTGAGCGATAACACAAGTTTTTCAACATACTCTGGCTCCGAAACCATGCATATTTGAATAGATTCCAAACTTGTATCTCTTAATCTCTCATCATTCATAGACATTTTCCTCTCCTTTTGAAAATTTCGACTATGTCTCGACTTAGAACGAGAACGATCTAAATCGTTTGGCCTAGGGAGACCCCACGAAGCAATAGAAATATTAGACGAATTTATGGTCAATTTACTTTCCTCTGACTTCGAATAAGATATAGATTTTCTTTGATATAATGATTTCCTTTCAAGTGGATTAACGAGCTCATAAACCTCTGACGTACCAGCCAAACATAGTGATATCTCCTCTAAAATCTTCCCTTCAATGATAGTCTATCAATAGAATTACGGTTTCATAAGCCAGGCCTTCTAAAAGTATGTAAGAGTTGCAACGTACCTGCATATTCGGAAGGTTTGATGCAATGGCATGTAAACTATGAATTAGAGATTCACTTAGACCCGAATTGAACATGTGATCAAGCAACAACTGAATATGGTCGGTTGCGGCTTCGCCTACTGACTCTACAATATCTGAAGCACAACGAAGAGCCTCATATTTAGTTTTCAAACCAGAGACGTCATCGACCAACCCTTCATGTATAGCATCAAATATTTCAGTCAACCGAGTTATCAATCTATGTAGACCCTCGTTATTTTCGTCTTTAGACTTAAAAACTAAAGCAAGCCTTCCGATCGCAAGTAAAGAGGCCGGTCTTTCATCAAGAATACCCTTTTTATTAGATGGTTTAGCGCTTGAAAGCAAATAGTCCAAGAATTGACTTAGGTATCGTCGTTCAAATGAGGCAGGACATCGTTTTGCCAAACGAGGAATCAGATAAATAACGGCTAATCTGACCACTCCATTTGCTCGTGTGACAAGGGGCAACACAGCATCGCAAAGTTCGTAGAACCGAGGAATCATAAAGTCGCCTGTATGGACTAACATTTCACCAGCGACCATCAAACTTCCATGTAGAGACGCATCTATGCTGAACCCAAAAGCAGCAGCTGTCATGTTTAGCGAAGGTTTCAAGCCCTCCATGACACCATCATGTATCTTACACAACAAGGCTGTTTTTGACCTGTGCCGTTTATCAATAATGACCTTTATACATTCTGCAAAAGCGTCTGCAGCAGCGGCTCGTACGAGAGGAACGGGATCCCGAATTATTGGCAAAATGTTTTCGAGAAATTCATTCGATCCCCCAAAAGAGAGTTGGTTGGTTTTTGAATAAAACCCAGTTGGTGCGTTTAAGGACAATTCACGAAGAGTTAAAACAGCGGCCAGTCTTCACGGGCGGATATGGATTGAGAAACTAGATCAAATAATACTGTATAGTAATTAGTAATGTGTCTTACCTTCGCTCCGACTTATCAGTTTTGAGCCACTCGATACCACGGGTAACTTCAAACTCAACAAAATCTGTGCTGCCAGATTTTAGAGCCAACCTTCCAAGGGTTCTACTTACAGCCGTTAAGAATTCGAAATCTCCCCCAACACGAAGGGCGTTGCTACCGTAGATAACTTAGCGAGAATTTATCAAAAATTGTTTCAACACAATACTTACCTAAGATTGTTTGCTAGTTTTATTGCCTTTTTATCTTCGTCGCTACTAGGTACATCAATTAAGGCATCTAAAGCGGTGACTCCTGCATACCTTTTCGTTGCTATCGACGAATGCATCAGCTTAAATATCTCTTTGAACGTATCTGCTTCAGCAGCTGCAAACTGTTCCAATGTCATTTCGTGAGATAAAATCCTTAAAAATCGAGATAATTCCACAGCAGCTTCATTTTCAATGGAGTCGAATGCCTTTCGATTATATCCGTTGCACGAAAAACAAAATTTCTTGTTGCTAGTCCTATCGACCCCATTCATTACGCGAGATGTTAAAGATTCAACTATACCAAAAGACAAATTCTTCCTAGAAGTTGAATGCCCATCTTGACGCATAAGGCAATCTAATTCTGTTGTAAACACCGATCGAATTAATGTAGACACATTTGTATTTGAATCTGACGATCTAAATCGTTCGTGCGCAGATTGAGAGTGAGAATTCGTTTGTCGCTTAAACTCAAACGATTGGCTTTTCCTTATAACTTCTCCAATCGGATCAAAATATGTCTTACTTGCAGATCTCTTACGCATCTTCTCGTAATCAATCACCTGTGGAGATTGATCGCCGTGATAATCGTGCATCGAAAGCGGAGAGAAAGTCATGTCCTCAACTCCAAAATCTTTTCGCAATTGTTGTCCCATGAAAAGAGACACATCGCTCTCTTTAGCACTTCCAGCAATCAGTCCATACCTCTGCCTTAGAACGTTAATAATTTCTTCCAAAGGCGAAACATAATTAGGCTTCGTGTGGGACTGCCAACTGGAGTATATGCCTTTGATTACTCGGATGTTGCTGCTGTTCTCATTGACACCTGACGCCCCACTCGAATAAATGTAGGTATATTTCTTTTCCGATGTTGATGACAAAGCCTTTTGTTTGCTATTACCCAACACTAAAGGAAAGTTTAAAGAAGACGTATTTGTGCCATGCGAGGCAGTAGAAAGGAGAGTCGGGGACAACAGCTTGTCATCCATGATATTATTTTTATCTTATTTATTCCAAGTTCAAATATATATGATATTATGGCCATTTATTCACTTTTCATCCCGCCGATCAGTTTCCGAATTTCACATATAGCCTCGCTTTTCCAGCTCCTTTGAATCTATGAAATGTTGATACCGGTATGTGATAATGGATGCTTCACCTTAACATGGCATTTTACCTCTTCAAGAAGGTGCCGGTATTATTATATGTCAACTATTTTTCAAAATGTTGGTGATTTCTGTTTTCTGGGTGTTTTATTTCGAAGTACACATTTTTCGACGGGACGCTCTGCTCGCAGTAGGGCCTGGACGGTTAAATAACACTAGAGGCATACCCATAAGGCCGTCCCACACGGTACCGTGTGGGACGGCCTAAGGGCAATAAATGTATTTAGAATTTAGACGTACGAGTCGTATACCCCAAAATATCATTAGGCGTACCCCTAAGACCAATAAATATCAGAACCCGTACCCCTAATTTCAGCCAATCATATTATAGTATTTCTTCATTTTTG
>Ga0209092_10001458_pt1 | contig 23031 bp, 24 predicted proteins | sample FraStrMetagenome_FD_187446 | JGI IMG/M metagenome (GOLD analysis project Ga0209092, IMG submission 187446) | Marine eukaryotic phytoplankton communities from Arctic Ocean - Fram Strait ARC3M Metagenome (SPAdes) (version 2) | ecosystem: Environmental > Aquatic > Marine > Oceanic | place: Fram... | reverse complement strand
ATCTTCATATCAACAAATGGGGATACAACCATCTTGAACCTAAAGTCGTTTTCCATTCTATTATATCTCCGCAATGGAGAGAACTCGTTCATTACCATGGTACTTAATACAGAGTATCTCTTATTCCATGGCCACCTATATCCACCCTTGGGCCCCATAAAGGCCCCGGAACTACCCAGGTCGAACTGAATCTGCTCGTTTAATGCATTATTGGGCAGGGCACCCCTCTGTATTGTAGCCTTCTGTATCTTGTTAAACTTTGGATCGGTGGGTCCATACAGTATATCGAATGCGGAGAAGACCATTAAGGGTTTTAGTTTCTTATATGGGGTTAATCTGATAATGTCGTCACCTTGGACTAGGTCCCCCCACATAAGTAGTTCCCCGTCTATTAAACAATTGGGGATCCCGCTTATTCTGGGGAGTTCCTGTCCGTTGTTAACCAAGATCCAGAAATCCTTATTTTTGTCTACGAAAAAGACGCCACGTTGGTCGTATTCAGACTTGTTCCCTATCATAAGTAGGAAACGCATACCGTCCGCCTTGGTAGAAACTACATATTCGTTGTTGGCCAAGGTAGAAAAGTCCTTCTTTTCTAGAGTCACCGGATTCCCCCCTAAAAACGTTGACTTAATCTTATTCTTCCCCTTGGACATTATATTATTGTAGATATCATCATAGGATTCCTTGGCTAATTTATACATATACCCATGTTTCTCTGGGGTTAGCCTTATTAGTGCGAGGTAGTCTGCCAGGTCAGCCATTTTACAAGAAGACAATAAATTTATTCCGGAATAATATATTGTCCTTTTATCAAGATGGAAACTGAAAGTGAAAGTAATGGGTGGTATATATTTTGGGTGGTATTGGCAGTTACTTGCTTGGTGGCTGTGATTGTGGGGGTAACGGTATTCGCTACCACACCTGATGTTAGTTTTACAATCCCGTCGATGAGTGGTTATGCTAGCGTTACTAGTGGGTTGGATGTTTTGTGTACAGATTGCCAATTCATCGAAGGTATGAAGGATTATTCTAATATCGATTGTACGCCTACCGTACCACAATTAGATGTAGTACATGGGATGGACCCAGATAGAATAAAATACTGCGGCGATAACCCTTCTGATTGTATCTCTGAAATGGAATCGGTTATAGTTGGGTGCTTTGAATCGGTTAACCCCGTGTGTAGTGACTGTAAATTCAAGACTTTAATAGGGGACGTTTGTATGGAATCCGCCTATACGAATGTAACAAACAATATGCTACAGAAGCGGTTGTATTCATCTGATTACTGCGGTTGTACCCCTAGTGTATCACAGATAGACCTATATGATCAATTGTTGTCTGAAAAGAAACTACTAAGGTGTGGAATGGACGGATGTTACCCAGAAATGGACAGTATAAGCGAAGGGTGTATGGCCGAGAATAACATAGAATGTGAAGATTGTGAATATACATTAAACAACAATGAATGTGAATACGATTTGGGTGGTTCCGATATAGAAACAAAGGTTAATTTCTCAGAAAGTTGTGGGTGTATACCTACCAATAATCAACTAAACGGGAAAACAGTATGCGATGTCACAGAAGAACCTGTGGTTACACAACCCCCGGATCCAACGGACCCCCCTAACTTCCAGTATCCTAGCAATTGTAGCAATTGCGACTATACTGAAGGTATGAAAAGTGGTTGTGTGGTCGATGGGTTAGTCGTAGCACAATCTAATAATATGACAGATAAATTCGGGGTGACGGCAGCCTGTGGGTGTACACCCACTGAATTACAATTAAATGTTACGAATGATATACTTGGGTATGGTCAACTAGGGGATTGTTTTGATTCTGAAAGCGGGGTAGTTTGTGAAGAACTGAAACTTATTGTGTGTTGAAGTTGTCACAACTCTTCTTACAGTTGTCTACGAACTCTCGATCCGAGATCACCTTCCTATCCCCATATTTATAATTAAAGAGATACCGGACCATCTCTACCAATTCCGGTAGTTCAAAGGTTATTTTATAGATCGTGTTATCGATTATATTAAAAAGGTAGTAGTTGATAAGGTCACTGTTACCCACATGATACAGGTATGCATATAATGCCAATTGGATGTAATGGCTGTTGTCAATCTTTTCTACGCATTTAAATTCCCATAAATTAGTCTTGTCCTTCACGGAATCGACACAATCTATAAACCCAGACAGTTCTATACCCATTAGTTCACTGTGGTTGGTGTATTCCACCCCATATTCGAACCTAGCGTTACCGGTCACAAAACACCCCAATCTCTTGATACATTCATCTAGGTTGTCCTTTTCCAACCAATCATAGTTCTTGATCTGTGTCAACTTGTAATTATACCCGCTCGTGATAGCGCACCATTTATTTGCAATTTTCAACAGCTCCGGAGGGGTTACGTTCTTGAGGTTTCTCCCACCACCAATACCCATCCTACCAGTCCTAATATATTCAAAATATGCGGGGATCGCTGTCCCTGTTATATCAGAGACGTTCTCGTATAGATTACCTTGCTTCGTCTTGACCGGGATCCTGATCCTGACCCCCTTTTCTTGTACTTGTTCTATCTCGAAATACTTCATGGCCGTATCGACCACCTCACATGGTAAATGTTTGGTGATATCAGTCACGTGAACCTTCTTTGGTTTAAGTGGTTTGTCGTCCGAGTAGGTCTCCTTCCTCCTCCCCAACTTCCCCTGTACATTACAGATAGTTCTGAGTTCCATCCTATCGAGGAACGGGATGAACCAATTTGTGTAATGGTGAACAACCGTCATCTGTTCTTTAGCCCTAGTTGTGGCCACATACATCTCATTGGGGCAGACTTTCGGATCTGCACCTTTATTAAAGTACTTGAAGTACGTATCGTCGAACCCGAACACGATAACCACTTTACGTTCAAGCCCCTTAACCTGGTGGAAGGTAGAGAATGCCACCTTATTCGATAAGATATCTTCATCTAGTCTTTCGTCGTCCGTGTTGGGTACATAGATAGGGATTCCTTTGGAGGACAGGAAGTTTGCCAGTTGTCTCACTGGGCTAGAGTCACTACGGACAGACGGAGCTATGATGAAGAAGTCGTCGTATGTATAACCCATCCTAGTATACATCCTGAATTCGTCATAGACCTTACCACCCTTCTTAGATCCAAAGCTATTACAGATAAGGTACCTCACCTTATCCCCGTCCTTGACCGACCTTAGGTTGTCATACTTGAGCATACATTTATTCACAAACGATGCCATACCCTTTGTAATCCTAAAACTGGTGTTCAGCTTCACTCGCTTCCATTCGAATTTATTGAGGTTGAATATCTTGTCTGCAAAGACTATAAACCGTTCATCAGCCTTATTAAATGCGTAAATACTCTGATTCTTGTCTCCTAGATTACAGAATTTACATTCTGGGGTATCGTTGTCGTAGTAGATCTTACAGACAAGACTGAAATACAATGGTGTTAGGTCCTGGGACTCATCCAGGATAAGGTAGTCGTAACTAAATGGTTTTAGTCTTTCCTTGTTATCACCGGTTATCTCGATAATACCCGAATCTGTGAAACACGTTCTTAGGTAGTACTTGACACAAAATGAATGATAACTGTGCGTCTCTACGTTACCCAACCCAGCTTCTTCCACCCTCTGACGGGTTTCAAACTTTAATTTTTTGTTGTACGTCAATAAGAGGAAGTTATATTGTGGGTACTCCTTGGCTATATGTAATATAGTCGTGGTCTTCCCACTCCCCGCTACGGAATCAACCAACACATTATTATCTCCTAGCTCTGCTACAACCTGTAGTTGTTCCTTGGACAATACTAGATCCATTCTTAATGTTTATACTTGTTTTGTTTTTAAACCTATTCATGTATTAATCGTCATTCCACTTTATTTAATAAGCACCACAAATTCTTAAACCATTTCTGCTATATGTCTATCGAGGTTATTCCCGAAAAGACTACAGGACATGAATGCTATCCTTTCTCTTATACGGTTATTTTTTGTACGTTTGACCAAATGTGGGTGTTTGTTAAACTTGTTCTGTGAAATACCATCCCAATCCCATGGTTTGTCGGGGTTGTTATTGACCACGTCCATTGTAATATTGGGGTTCCATGAAATGTACCACCAATTCCATGGTTTATCGAGGTTATTATTGATCATGTCCATTGTAAGATTGGGGTTCTGTGAAATGTAAAACCAATCCCATGGTTTATTGGGGTTATTATTGATATTGTCCATTGTAATATTGGGGTTCCGTGAAATTTCATACCAAACCCATGGTTTATTAGGGTTATTATTGACCATGTCCATTGTAAGATTGGGGTTGTGTGAAATACCATCCCAATCCCATGGTTTGTCGGGGTTATTATTGATCACGTCCATTGTAAGATTGGGGTTCCGTGAAATGTCACTCCACTCCCACGGTTTATCGAGGTTATTATTGATCACGTCCATTGTAATATTGGGGTTCAATGAAATCCAATCCCAATCCCACGGTTTATCTGGGTTATTATTGATATCGTCCATTGTAATGTTGGGGTTCATTGAAATCCAATCCCAATCCCATGATTTATCGGGGTTATTAATGATATCACCCATTGTAAGATTGGGGTTCCGTGAAATCCACCTCCAATTCCACGGTTTATCGGGGTTATTAATGATATCACCCATTGTAATGTTGGGGTTCTCTGAAATCCACTCCCAATTCCATGGTTTATCTGGGTTATTAATGATATCACCCATTGTAATGTTGGGGTTCTCTGAAATCCACTCCCAATTCCATGGTTTATCTGGGTTATTAATGATATCACCCATTGTAAGATTGGGGTTCATTGAAATACACCCCCAATCCCATGGTTTATCGGGGTTATTATTGATATCACCCATTGTAAGATTGGGGTTCCGTGAAATACACCCCCAATCCCACGGTTTATCAGGGTATACTTTAATAAGTTCTTGTAGAGTATTCATCTCAGTTGTTGTTGTATTCACTTCATTCGTCGTATTTATCTTGTACAATAAACACTACAAATTCTTAAACCATTTATGAAATCAAAGAAAAGCTTATATCGTCGAAATATTTTTCATGCGAGTAGTTACATGGACCTCTTCCTCTTTTGGATTCAATATCTCACTAACATTCCACCCAATTAATCCCACAAATACAACAATAACGAATATATAACCAATGTTTAGGTATAAATTACTATCTGTCGTCTTTTTAACAGGATTACCTAATACATTGTGGTACTTACCATACCAATTATTGGTGGCATGAACGAATTCACCGATCATGAACATCACCCCTATGGATAACACAAAGGAAACTATAGACTGTAAGAACAACCCAGGGTACATAACTTGCCCTCTAGGGAGCGTAACACCCTTTAACCAAACATCCTCATTAGGGAAAGACGACCTTATAACGGGGAACATAACGGATTTATTAAAAGCGTTCACAACATCAGAGACTAGGAATACTATTACCAAACCCAATGACAACTGGGATAAAGATGAGCCATAAAACTCCCTAATTCTTGTATATATAGTGTTGTGAACCCCTACATATCTCGAGTATATGAAATATCCTATAAAAAGAGCAGTGAAAACTGCTATCACTATAACGGATAACACGGCATCCGATTTAACATCCTCTGGTGATTTTATTATTACTTCTTCCTCTGTAGTAGTCATTTATTATACTACTATTATTATTTTTCTATTAAATTGTTGATCGTAGTATCATAACTATTCTCAAAACATCTCTTGCACATTTTAGTACCATCACACATTTCCAATAATGCGTCGTTTTCGCACTCGAAATCATACACGGCAGATAATTGTGATATCAATTTACCAGCTTTGTGTTTCCTAACCTCTTTATCCTCCCAAAATATAACAATCTCCTTTGTTTCTGTATTTTCCATCAAGATATTAGTTATGTTGTAGTCTGTGATTGTGTAGTAAGACTTACCGTGTTTATACTCCAAAGAATAGAAATCCCCGTTTACCATATGGGTTATAGACGATGGTTTGTAAATAGTGTTAACTGACATGGTACAGAATGACATCTCATCGGATTCATCTTTGATCCCTTCTGGGTTATATCTGATGTATCCTATAAAATGTTTCTTGCAATATTTTTCGTATTTTCCTGTATGAGTACACCGTTTACCAGATTTAGTGATCCATGAACATTTAACGAGGGCTTTTCTACATGTATTTTGGTGGAAGGCTAACCCCGTCTTGGTATAAAATATATCAGAACATCCATAACACTCATAACTCGGTCTTTCTGTACATTTTTCTTTGATATGCTTACGAAGGGCTTTCTTTGACCCAAATAGTTCGTTACAGAAAGAACACTCTATCTTTATACATTCCTTTTTATGTTTACCCAATAATATTATAGACCCGAATTCTTTCGAACAGGATTCGCATACGTAAACCTTTGCTGGTTCCACCTTTGTTGGTGCGTAAACCTTTGCTGGTTCCACCTTTGTTGGTGTGTCAACCTTTGTTGGTGTGTCAACCTTTGTTGGTTCCACCTTTGTTGGTGTGTCAACCTTTGTTGGTGTGTCAACCTTTGTTGGTGTGTCAACCTTTGTTGGTGTGTCAACCTTTGTTGGTGTGTCCATCTTGTTTATAAATTATATACACGCCGAAACTTTAAATATATGTTTGTTGTGGTGGGGTTTCAAAAATACAAATGGTTTAAGAATTGATAACGTTTAATTAATAAACAAGATGGTCAACTTTACTCTCGTTGGAATGGCATACGCCGGTGTTTCTGTTGATGATGTTATGGGTTATGAATGTATAGTATTAAGGTCCGAACCGGATAACAAATATGACCCTAACGCCATAATGGTACTAGGGGTTGACCATTCGGGTAACCGTAAATTAGGATATGTAACCAGAGATAGTAACATAGTAGTGTCCAACGAAGTCGTCTATTCGGTGGTTATAGCAAATCCATCTCCTACCGGAAAAGCTATAAGATTTGTTTTAAAAGAAAATTCGTTAGTTTGATAGCTTTTTAATATAATAGTAATATTAAATGTTATGGGGGTTAGTGTCCGTGTTATTAATAACGGGGGTTCTAGGGAAGGTCTTCGATATCAACATAATAATAATGTCGTTAACGGGGTATATAAACGGGGTTATGTACAATTCGTATAGTCCAGAATATGGATCCATAATGTCCTTAATTGTTTTATTGGGTGTATATTCCCATTTAACCCCTATATGGGTTACCCAGTTTATGGCATACGTTGTTGTCATGGGGTTGGTTGTTGCGATTAAAAACATAAACACATTAAAAGAATAAATAACTAAGTATTGTAACAATGGAAATAGTAAGAAGAAGTACACATATATATTGTATGGAGTGTGGGACTTCAGCGGAAACATACACAAATCCGGTGTGTTGGAAATGTAATAATAGAGTCTTTGACACACTTAGTAGTTGGATGTTTAAAAATAAAGATATAACCAAGAATGATCTCAATATGATCGAAAAACTTAATGACAGAGATACTAAATGTATAGCTGATTTTCTAAATAACCTAAAATTAAATTAATTATTTGAAACTTCTACAGTGAATTCTAATCTACACACAGGACAATTGTTTTTGGTGTTCATCCATTCAGAAATACATTCGTCGTGAAATACATGCTTACATACAGTTGCCCTTATATCACGATCTACCCCCAACGTATCCAAACATATAACACAATCTATATGTTTGTATTCGTCATTAAATTCCACAATGACCGAGTTATTATCCAAACATTCACAAACTGTGTTACTCTTTCTATACACCAGATATAAAGTTGTGATACAGTACACCGAATCCCATAAAGAGTAAATACCGAATAAGGATAATGAGGTTATTGGTAAAGTACTAAACTTTTCGTTAACCTCGTACGGGATTATACAAACCCCTAATAAAGCCCACACTTTATTAAATACACACGACAGTACACCAAATACACTTATAATAGAACTATACCCGTTTACGCTATTTGTACAATATAGCAACGCGAAACAGATCTGAATAATAATGATTACAAACACAACCGAATTCCATATGGTTACGTAATTATTTTTATCCAAGTATATCTGTGATTTTGACGTAGTTATGAGAGAAACGTAGAATATAGCTATTAATAAATTGATGTAAATAGCTTTAAATGCCGTGTTGAGATTAGGGAAAGATTCCCATACATATAATATGTCCATCCCGTTTATCTATTTATTTAACCATTTGTATTTTTAAATAGATGGTGTTTTTTATCCACATATTAAAATATTTACGATTGTTAATCATGTCCAACGTTACTTTTAGACAGGGGAATATTTTATCTTCCCAATTATCGTCAAAAACTGGGAACCTGAGTCAACTCCTGTTTCGTCAAAATGAGAAAAGAGCCGGGTCCACCAAAGTTACACCACTAGCACCCATATTAGAAGAGACAAACCCGTACAGTTGGAATAGCAAATCAGCATCTTCCAGCGAGAACGGGGAATCTAGGCGTTTTGACATCTTTATGGACCAGGCTAGGATGTCCACTTATTATCAGGATCACCCATGGGGTGGACTAGAGCATTCCAGTAAGAACGGTTACACTGGACCCACCCTGGGTGGAGATATTCGAAACAATGTCCCTCCTGGGTACCTACCGGGTAACACACAAAGTAAACCAACCAGGAATATCAAAACACAAATGGCCACATCGGGTGGGTTTGTTTCTGAAAAATCTACCACAAACACCACAAATAAGGAAAGTTTTGGGAATATAGATTGGGAACACACCGTTGGCCGGTAATTTAACACTTTCGGTTAGAATGCCTATATTAAAAAATACATAACAAATAAAATAAAATGGATTGGACACCAGAAGAGATAATAAACACCGTAGAGACTATTCGCAAAGATTCAACGAATCTCACCGAACAGCAAATAAAGGTAAAGTATGAAACTTTTATAGAGAAATTCCCAAAATTGTATTACACTTGTATAACCCCCGAGTTTAGTATGGCTACGTTAAAGACTATGTTGTCATACAGGACCAAGGCCGAGGTGGACAACATACCCGATATGGTCAGGGACGTGACGATAGGGGAGACTATGGCCAAGAAATACCTATACCCTGTGGTTGGGGAACCAACTGTAGAGCAAAAGAAGAAAGCGGCAGGGAAGGTAGCTGAAAAGTATTACTCGTAGGTAGATTCCACTAATTGTAGATTCCACTAATTGTAGATTCCACTAATTACGGACCTGGTGATCTTTATCCCATGTTTACGTAGATTGGATCCCTTTAGTACCCTGTATACAGTTTCTAACATCTTCCTCTCGTTGGACATACCCCCGCTTTCTGTTATTTCCGAAAGAATTTCCTTTATTTCCACACCAGGGACACCACCATTCTTTAGGAAATCCGACACCGGAGATAAGTCTATCCCTGGATTCATATACACCCCTAATTTAGTTTTAAAGTTACCAAGGTAACCCTTACCCATCATCTTACTGATAGTTGAAATGCCGTACCCATTCCTGGATACCGACCGTTTATCTATTTCTAAACTTGATTCAGCAGATTCTAGGACAACGTCGAATGGTTGATCCAATACCAAGAATACTGTAAATACATACAAAGAATTCCTATTACTTGTTCTAGGTTTTAACTTATTTGTTTGTAGATATTTATATACATTATTCTTCCATACACTTTTTATTGAACGTACAGCATCTTCGTTTGTCAACCCAACAGATATAGATTCCAGGTTATCGTAGTCCCTTTTAAGGGTGGAGTCTAACCCACCTTGGACCATCCTATCTATCCTACCTAGTCTTGTACCCACCGGATTGCTTTGACTTATTCCTATATCCCTCCTGACTAACCTACGTTGTACAACTGTCGGTGACGATATTACCCCATATTTGTCCACTATCTTGAATTTGGGGGTGTTTGCTTGTTTGGCTTGTATACTGATCCTCCTAGATTCTATATTCTCAAACACTGATTCGTAAAAATCGTAGTCGTGTGGTAAATTATTGGAAAATATCATATTGATATTTTCAAACATTTCGTTTAATGTCTCATCTTTATTTGAATCGAAGTATTTTTCTAAAGAATCCCTAACATTGGATACATTCACCCCTTGTGACTTTTCTAACCAATACACAAGCTTCATGACGTTATATTCCATCCTAAGATCGTTAGAGTCTTCTAAGTTATTATCAAATATATCGTCTATTACACCCCTCACAACGTCTACGTTCGTATCGTTATTTATAACGGGGGTACCCTTTACCAACAAAGACACAATCCGCGTAGTGTCTACACCCTTCTCGTTGTGTAACCACGATATAAAATTTTTCAGATCCTTCCCTATCTGTTCTAGTGTATATTTTTTCCCTAATATCCTATCCGTGACTATATCCTCGTAACACCCCAGTATTATTTTCTTGGTTTTTGTCTTACTGCCTGTTGCTTTCTCTAAGTTAGAAACAAACCGCTTAGAATTCATCTACTTGTAATTGTACAATATTTAAATTAATTGTTTCTCCAACTATTCCTGAATTTTGTCTTTATTTTAGTAACGACCTTTGGATCCGTCTTGTCCTCCAATGAATAACTAACCCCCAGTAATTTAATAGCCTTATCTCTGTTTATGTATTGTGATACCATGAATTGTTTAAAGATATCTGCTGATTTATTCATCTGCTTTATCCATTTACTTTCTGGGTTCATCACAAAAAGGATCTTACTTATGGAGTAGCATATATCCATGATTGGCATCTGTCCATTAGTTTCCTGTTTTGTAGATTCAAACCTGTTTGGGGTCTTATACTTTCTGATACCCTTATAATTTACCCTTATTATACTCGAAGGGGTTTCCGTTCCTGATATACCCACCAAATCATACATATCCCACGTCTGGGTACTGACCATATATTTCTTTAGGATGTCTGATTCGCATACCGTGTCACAAAGAGTGGTCATATCATCCAGAGATGTATCTTTTTTAAGCATATTTATATAATTTTCCTGGATAACACTTGTTGTGTAGATAGTTGCACGGGACATCCTTTCTCCAAAACCAGATTCCTTAAACACGATATTCTCTGGATTTACGAACGTATCCATAGTATTCTCCAGACTCAGATTTATATCCTTTTGTGTTCGTTTTAAGATGGATTCTATACTACCATCCGACATTTTGCCATCATCCAATACAGCAATCGTACTTATGAAATTCCTCAAATTGTATCCGTTATTAACAGCAATTTCCCGTAATGCTTTATCCGTAATATTACCACGTATACGTCTACCTAGACTAATTATGTCATCTTCGTTAGGTGGTTCGACCGAGATACACAGGACATCCCCCCCTATAGAGTTTAAGAGGTTACGGTCATTGGAGGAAACCAAAACTACCGGAGACGAATTAGGTGTTTTCTTAAGAATCTTCAATATCTCAGTCAGTTGTACCTTTGATAGGTTATTTTGAAAGTTATCTATCACCACCCCTTTCTGGTTCTTCCCTGATAACATCATCTCTATATTAGAGTACTGGATTGTGTCTGATATTACTTCCATCTCGACTTTGTTTATAGCCTGGTCATACTCTATAAGGCTACATTCTAGATCAGAGAAACATTGTCTTATGAATTCCGATTTCCCAGATCCCTGGCTACCTAGCACAACACAATAGTCGTACGTCTTAACTTTTTCCATCTTCTGTATAACCCACCTTTGAAATAGTTTAATATTATCTTTGTTACCCATTATATCGTTTATACCCCGGGGCTTACAACACCCAATCTCAATCTTTTCTGGTGGTTTACCAGAGCCATACAACCCCCACGAACTCTTAAATGTTACATTATCTGAACTATCTCCATTAAACGGAGAAAATGTCTTATCGTCGTTTTTTCTCTCGTCCAATTGGGATTTTGATATCACGAATTCGTTCATAGCGTTAAAAGAATATATCTATAAAAACAAAGGATGTTGTCCAAGCTCATAGAATCGTTCGTATCCGAGTTACAGAAAGAAGAGAATCAATGTTACATAAATGATATAGTAGATCCCTATCTTTATAAATATAAATACTATTTATGCTTAATTACATTTATCCTTTTTGTGTTGACTATATCTACTGTATACAACACAGTTATATTGTATAAAATATCTAAAATAAATATTAGACCAATAATTTAAATGTTGCGTAATTGTTAAAAATGGACCATATAGTTGCTGACAAAGTATACATAGAATTGACCATATCTATAGATGGTAGAAAAACGTGGTTGATGTTCGTTGATAAATTTGGGGATTCGCGTTCCAACCAGATAGTCATAGTATATGACAAAGATACGGATTTATTCACTTTAGTATCAGCCGGTGGAGTAGATAACACCTCTAATCAGAAATTCAAAGATATAAGAGAATTATTCATGACTCTTAACTTAGACGAGCAATTACTACAAAGAATGTTTAACCTATTTGTCAAGGGGGTATCTGAATGGGAACAGATATACGGGGAACGATCCAGAACAAGAAAGGAAACTACGGCTAGTATGAAAAGAAAAATGGACCGAAGACGAAGTAATAGAGAAAGGAGAAATATGTCCGATTTTAAACCATCCAATCCACGAGGGACACAATCCAGAAACAGAAGAAAGTCGGAAAAAATGGCCAAGATGAATAAAGCAAGAAGAAAGTTTAATAAGTCTAAAAACAGTTACCCAACTGGGGGAACGGGGTCAAAGTACAACCCTAGCGCGGGGTATAAGACGACGAAACGAAGATTTACAAAACCTGTGACACCTAGCAACAAAAAGGTTACTAAGGTTATGGCCCAAGCAGAAGAGTTATCTAAAGTGAAGTTTAATCCCCAGTCCATATCCGAAGCAGATAAACTATACGGCGTTGCCCTGACTATACTGGGTGCAGTTGGTTCAAACATAAATATAAAGAAGCTTTATTTCAAGAAAATAAGGAAATACCACCCAGATAAATGTAAAAATTCGTATAAAACAATAGATGATATAAAGGCTTGTGAAAAATTAGGGTTGGTTGTAAATAATGCTATGGCGTATATAAAAGAATACAAAGACGGTGTCTACGGCAGTGGGTTTGGCAAGAAGAAAAGGAAAAGCAAGAAAAGGAAAAGCAAGAAAAGGAAAAGCATGAAGAAAAGGAAAAGCAAGAAGAAAATGGGGGACAAATTTGTCGTAGCTTCCACGTTTAGACGCCATAGTAGCATTAGACGCAAGAAAAAACGCCGTTAATTGGTGGTATCCAAGCTTTAAAAAATGAAATTAAATATAAAATTTTTAAAATGTTAAGAATTTTATATTTATTTTAGTATTTTTTAGTATTTTAGTTAACACTTACACCGCCATGTAAGGTCCCTCCATGCCTAACAGGGTAGAAGGTCGGCCTCCTCCGAACGATCCGAACGAAAACATACGAGACTTGCGCTTCTTGCGAGACTTGCGAGACTTGCGGCGAGACTTGGACTTGGCCTTGGACTTGCGAGACTTGCGTCTGGCCTTGCGAGACTTGAGCCTGGCCTTGCGCTCAGACTTGCGCTTGGATTTCTTGACAGACTTCTTAAGGTTTTTGATGTAAACCTTGCGCTTACTGGATCCAGTCATGTAAAACTTACCCTTGCTGTTCTGGTAAACTCTTCGCTTCTTCCCGGCCAAAAAATATTTCCCCATCTTTTTAGTCTTAGAAACCTTTCTTGATTTTTTACGCTTAGCTCCAAATAGTAATTCGTACATTGTATATTAATTATATCAAATATTTTAATTTTGGGTAAATTAATTTTAATTTTAATTTTAATTTTAATTAAATGACCGTTAAACGTATTTAAAAATTAGGATGGTTTAATATTTATAAATAAAACCATTTATCGTATTAACTATGGGTATCAAACAACTCAATAAAATTCTGAAAAGGGTAGCGCCAGAGTGTATGAAGGAGTGTAATATACACGATTATAAATATTCAAAGATAGCTATAGACAGTTCTATCCTTATTTATAAATATAGATATGCCTCGAAGGATTCGGAGGATTCCCACATCCACGGGTTTATCCAAAAAGCGTGCTTCTACCTCAAGAGGGGAATTCTTCCAGTGTTTGTGTTTGATGGAACTCCACCCGGAGCAAAGAAGGGAACTCTGGATAAACGATGTAGTCAAAAATCAAAAATAGAGAAAAGAATCCAAGCTTTGGTTCAAAAGAGAGAGCTTAGTACTGTCACAGACACATCCGATATAGAAAACGAGATAGCCAAATTGGGTAAACAAGTAACGTATGTCACTAAGACACATAGACGTGAATGTAAATATATTCTAAAGTTGCTCGGAATACCGTTCGTAGAAGCTAACGGAGAGGCTGAGACTACGTGTGCCGAATTACAGAAAAGGGGTATAGTAGATTACACCTTTACAGAGGATACTGACGCACTGACTTTCGGAGCACCAAAGGTTCTTAAATGTGCTAAAAAGTTAGAACGTGTCATAGAAATTGATTTGTCTGTTATTTTAGACAAAATGGAACTAACCATGGATTCATTTATAGATTTCTGTATTCTGTGCGGATGCGACTATTGTCCTACTATCCCTAAGATAGGACCAGTTACTGCATTGTCCCTTATCAAGAAACATGGCAGTATTGAAACTATATTAGGTGGTTTAGACCCCAAATACACTATCCCTGATAATTTTGATTACGAAACTGCAAGGATGTTATTTAAACACGATCCTATAAAGGATGATATATACGACATTAGTATTAAGGATATTCAGTATGACGGTCTTACTAAATTCATCACAGACGAGAAAGGATTATCCGAGCAGGTATTGGAGAATATAATTAGGAGGTACAAAAAATCAATCGCGGACTACAATAAAGTGATGGTTGGGAACAAGGCGACATCCCAACCTAGCATACTTTCATTTTTTAATCCGAATCCGAATCCGAATCAGACTCTAAAAACATAAAATTCTTAACGTTGTTGCTGTCAAGCATAATACATGGGTTTCCGAAATCTAACTTAATTTTTTTAATGACCTTAGGTGGTTTATGGTATTTTTCATATTCAGGGTGTGTCTTAATATCCTGTGTTCGCCAATATTCAATTGTTTTCCAAAAAGCATCCAATATAGGGACATTCTTATCAAACCAATCACGGTCTCTCTGGATCCTAACAATGTTAAGCTGCATAGGTTTTTTGTTACCTAAATGATTTTCTGGGATGAACTCGATAAAATCAGCTTTCTCTATATTAAGTATGGCCATATTCAATTGGACCTGTGGTAGATAATAATCCGGACATTTACCATGTATAATTCTACGACGGTAGGGACACTTAACTTCCAACACAACAAGATCCTCCAATTCTCTCAAATCTTCCGCTATACCATCTGTAGAACCAGCCATCCAGTATACACCGTCTGGGTACTTACTAATTGCATGTTCGTCATTACCTCTTTCAACGGAGTCGTAGTCCAATAGACCAAAATCATGATTAACTTTACCAATAGCCTTTGAGTAATATTCTATCGCCGTATCTTCGTATTTCTGTCCGTGTAGAGTAGCTACGTTACCCTCAAACGGCTTACCTGCTCCACATTTCTTAAACAACAATTCTACCGGTTTTTGGTAAGGGTTAACCCCCAGAGCGGTAGCCGCATCTGAACTAGTTAGTTTGTTCTTTCTCTGTGCAAACCACTCGTCAGATCTCTGTTCGTGTTGAGGTATATTCCTCAAAAAATCTAACTTTTGTTTAGGGTCCATCTTTCTTTTAGATTAAAGGGTTGTATTTTCTTAAGTAACTTTATCGTAGTAGATAGAAATTTTAAACACAATCCGTTAGTGTGGTTTATTATTGTAACATTCTATGATTATGGACCTATTGATCTTGTTCTTAAAATTTTCATCATTCTCGTACGTATGACTTAAATCGTAGATTTTGTCGGTCTCGCAACCGTCCAATACATCCCGTACATTATCTATCATCGTATTCACGATTGCGTCCTGATCTCCGATATTCCATTTATTATCTTTAAAATATTTAATCAATTTATCTTTCATGTTAGTTTTGTGGACAGAGTGGTTTTCTGGGTGATTTGGATTAAAATAGAGCTTTCTGGTCATTTTCAACATACTAGTTTCCAATGTTTTTAAACATTTCTTTATATCTGTATCCGTGATATAACCTACATTAGGGGTATCATACGAGTTAATATTGATAGTTATATTGTTGTTATCTTTGGTATTAGTTACAGTAGTTCTCTTGCATAACCCCCGAATTATGATATCGTTGGTATTGTTATTTCTCAGTATGATACTTCTGTAATCATGTGGATTAATCCCAGACAATATAGGATCACATAATGTATTTTTTTTTAGATGTCTAGTAATGTCACCTTTCCTCTTTGTTGTGTATCCGCATCTGGGACAGTCATACCTAACCATCTGTCTGTTTATCTGTTATGATACAGCCAATCTTTAAATAATATTATATCGGACGACGAAAACAAAAACAGAAGTTTTGTTTATCTGAAACTGAAAAATAGTAGTACATTAATCACAGAAGCCAGGAATACATCAGTCGAGTAATGCATCCTTGTCCCGATTATCACCACGAACCCTATTATATTATAAACAACCAACAATAGTTGGGGTAAAACAGAGCCCCCCAAACAGTAATAACACAGGAAAAGACTGGACATAACCATCATACTGGTGTGACCCGAAAAGATCAAATCATTACACCCTTCCTGGTATAATAGGTTCAACATCCCTCTTAACATAGTCTTTGGTTCGTGTTCCCATTCACACTCGCATTCAGTGGACGGGGATGGTAAAACGGTTATACTGAATGATATCGCCCTGAGCAAGTATATTATGGCAACCATAAATATGAAATCAAATCCGTGTTTACCCTTATCCATAAGAATAAACAGGGTCATAGGTATGATAGGCATCCAATCAGAGTATTCATGCCAATCCCTCATACGCTCCGGTAAAGCCTGGTGGTAGAGGTCAGGCAAAGGCTTGTTTAATTTTTCATTCCTTGCCACGTCAGTTACGTACCTTAAACTTAACTGTGTGAATACAAACACGCAGACTAACAAGACAATTATCGATATATTTTTTAAACACCCCTCGCCACCAGTTTCTATCATCGGTGATGGTATGGTCTCGAATTTCCCCGAATGAAGATATTCACCCATTATAACCAAAAACAATTTTATATTTCCTTTATTTTAAACGTCGCCTGGTATATAACAAGTGGTTTAAGAATTAGGGGTAACTTGTAGTTAGATAACTATGGATTGTATAGGGAAATTAAGTTACAAAGGGTATTCCATCCCATTTAACACCGAACACCACAATCTAATAAAAAATGACCTTATGGTTAAGCCATTCGTTCTGCCGGACTACGACTTTAATGTAAAGAAGTTCCCAGTTTATAGGAAATCAGAGAAATGTTTATACCTTCCAAAATTCTACGGTCTGGAGAAGTATGGACCACCCAGTGGTACACCCAATGAGAGGATGGGGGATGATATAGACTTAAAATTTAAGGGAGAATTAAAGAACTTACAGAAACCGGTGATAAAAAAAGTACTCGAAAACCTGGAAAGAAGTGACTCTACCGTTTTATCACTCAGTACCGGATTGGGGAAATGCTTAGCGAAGGATACGGGTGTAATCATGTATGACGGATCAGTTGTTAAGGTACAAGACATTACGGTGGGTGATAGTATTATGGGGGACGATAGCACACCCAGATGTGTATTAAGTATAGCACACGGAGAGGAATGTATGTATGAGATACATCAAACCAAACGATACTCCCAATCAGAAACAAAGGAAGAGTGTAGACAATTCAGTTCGGAAAGTTACACAGTTAACGCAAGTCATATACTATCCCTCAAGAACCCCCAAACTGGTGAAGTCATAGACGTTGGTGTAAAGGAATACCTTAATTCCCCAGAAACTTACAGGCAATACTTGGGCTACAGGGTCCCATTGGATTTCGCAACAAATGACGAACTGCCTATGGATCCATACATAGCAGGGGGTTGGTTGACCGAGAAACACACAGATGGAGAAGTTAGACGAATCCCAGATATGTATAAATGTAATAGCAAAGACAACAGACTGATGTTACTTGGAGGGATTATGGATTCAAAAAATTGCTTGATGGACTTGGGTTCTGGTAAATGTGTGGCGACACTAGAAACAGAGTTACTTGCGAAAGACGTTAGGTATTTGTGCAGGTCCCTCGGGTTCGAATGTTATGTGGTAGAAACCAATCATATGGAGAAATCCGGAATCTATTACGAAGTAACATTTTGGGGTGAAATAGAGGAAATCCCGTTGACATACGAATTCAAGATAACCCCGAAAGGGGTAGGTGAATATTACGGCTTCGAGATAGACGGGAACAGGAGGTTCGTCCTAGAATCATTCGACGTTACCCATAATACGGTTATTGGGTTATATACAATCACTATGATTAAGAAGAAGACGTTAATTATAGTTCACAAAGAATTCCTCCTCAATCAATGGAAGGAGAGAATCAAGCAATTCTTGCCCGATGCCAGAGTAGGGGTTATCAAACAGAAGACTATAGATATAGAAGACAAGGATATAGTTATCGCGATGTTACAGTCCATAACGGTCCGAAAGGAAAATTATCCCAAGGAAACATTTGATTCGTTCGGGTATACGCTGATAGACGAATGTCACCGCATATGTTCCCGTACATTCAGCAAGGCGTTATTCCAGGTGGCAACAAAGAAGAGTCTTGGATTGTCCGCTACACCAGATAGGAAGGACGGACTCACGAAGGTCCTGAAGTGGTTCCTTGGTGACATAACGATCATAGAATCCGGTAACGTAGAATTAAAACCAGACGTTAAATTGGTGAAGGCCAACTATGACACAGATAATCCACCAACTCCAAAGTACAACGTCGCTGGGAAGGTCAACCTCCCTAATTTGGTTACACAAATTAGTTTAGACCCAGTAAGAGACAATCAGATATTACGGGAAATTAGAGAATGTAACTCTGACAACAGACGTATCTTAGTTCTTACCGAAAGGAGGAAGCAGTGTGAGAACCTACTAAAGTTATTGCCACAGGAGATCTCGGGAGGGTTATATGTAGGTGGTATGAAGAATGAATTGTTGGAAATTAGTAACACGAAGGATGTTATATTCGCGACATATGCCATGGCACAGGAGGGGTACGATAATAGTTGCCTCGACACCCTCATATTCGCCACAGGGAGGAGCGATATAGTCCAGGCGTGTGGGAGGATAATCAGGAAGAAGAACACAAACAAACCCTTGATTATAGATTTTCAGGATAACCTCGAATGTATGGCAGGTCAGGCCAAGAAGAGGGAACGGTATTACAGGAAGAAGGGTTATGTTGTTAACGGAGGGAACAACAATACACGGAAAGATAAAAAGAGGTTTATGTTTGCAGAAGATTGATTTCTTCGTTTCGGATTTTTCAGAAAGAGAGTTACTTAAAATAAAATATTTGTAAATACTAGTTATGGTGCAATTAAGGCCACCGGTGTGTGATAAAACGGATAATTATGAGTTTTGTTTGCTAGTCGTAAGGGATGTATTTGAGCTCAGAAATCAACTAATCTTTGCAAAACGACAAAAGGAGAGAATAGATAGAAAAATCCAGAAGTTAGAGGGATGGGTGGATAATGATATTGGTATCGATAGGAATAATTATAGAATACCGGGGACCTCCTCCTCGTGGGATACACTCACCGAGTTGGTTAAGATTAAGAAAGGTATGGATTCGTTGAGGAAAGGTATTTTCGACACTATAGAAATAAAAAATAATGTATTAGCGTCTGCCTTATTAGATGAAGGGGTCGGTGATAGATTAAGAAGTGAGTCCCCCGGGGAACCAATTTCGGACTTCCTCTCATTTGGGGAAAAAACTACCAATAAGAAGAATATTCTAGGAAAAGCTATAGCAGATTCTATCATGAATTCAATATCGCGTATTACCAGGAAGACAAAGTTAGCAAATAGACAATACAAATACGATATAGAAAATTTAGTAAATGCACAGGAATTGTCGGACATAACATACAATACCCAACAAGATAGTATAAGAGACCAAATTGAGTTGTTTGAATCGCTACAACGAAGGAATATCAATAATCTAGGAGAAGAAGTAAGTAGGAATATGGATAAATGGAGTAAAATGCTAACACCAGAAAGTTTGGGAAAATTGATAGAATACACTAATCTTAATTCAGAATATCTTACTCTTATGAACGAGTTAGAGAGCAACAACCCCACCAGTTCTAACCTGACAAAGTTGGTAACAACGGTTAGTCGAAATGGTAATCTAGATAAATTCAGGGAAAGAGAGGTAAGTAATACAAAAGATGAAATAGAAAATCTCAACAAACAAAAAAAGGAATGGAGTATATATCAAAATTCTATAGCAAAATTAGTACCTAATATGTTTTCGGAAGACGAAGTTACGGTAAGAAAAACTATGACAGATATGTTAACAGAATTACCTAAAATCAAACCTACTTTATACTACGAAGATGCAAAGGTGGTATCAGCCAGACAAAATGATATAGATGCTATATCAGAACTCAGGGAGAAAATGAAAAAACTTTACGAGGATGGTGAACGCACCAAAGAAGAATACGATAATTTTATGAAAGCGTCGGAAGCCTCTATTTTGAATTTAACAAAAGGTTCGTCTAGGATTATGAAGTCTCAACCCCCCGTTAACACAGAAGATACACTAATTGATGATTTTTTTAAAAAAGGAACTTACTTGGATAAGAAAACAAGGGAGATAGTATTACAGGAGTATATAACCCCAAGAATGGCTACCAGAAATACTTTATCAGAAATAAATAAAAATAGATTAAGAGAATTACAAAATATTTATAATTCATTGGTTGCTAAAAACGGAGTACAACTTGAAATATTATCTGATGATGAAAAAAAAAGCTTAGGAGAAATCAGCACTGGTGAGTCCACGCTCAAACAAGCAAAGCAAATGTTAACAGATTTTGGTATGAGTCACCTAATTCTTGACCTCGATCCAACAACAACATCATCCTTTGGGAAGCGTATAAATAATTTAAAGATTAGGCGATCTAAAAAACAAAGGAAGAAAAATGGAAATAGTAAGGTCAAAAAAAAGAAAAGTCAAAAAAGAAGATCGAAAAAGAGACCAAGACGAAGATCGAAAAAGAAAATTAGATAATAAGACGGTCATATTAGACTCTATCATAGTTAAAGCCAATGATGTTTATTCGCATCTGGGATCTGGTCACACCGAATCAGTATACCATCGTGCTATGGAGGCAGAATTGAGGGAATCGGGTACAAAATATGAATCGGAGGTCATAACACCCATCATGTATAAATCGTATTACGTAGGGTATGGTAGAGCGGATATAGTCATAAACAGATTAGATCCCGACCCAGATAAGACAATCGTTGTGGAATTGAAGGCCCTTTCTGTGTGTGTATTCAAGCAAAACGAAATTGCTAGATTGAGAACGTATATGAAGTCTCTTGGTATTAAGACGGGGCTTATGGTAAATTTTCCACAATCTCCTTCTTCGTCCAAGTGTGTGTTCCATTATATAACAGAATAGGTTTCGTTTAAATTTATCATTTTTTATATACATTCTAGATAATAATGAGCACAAACCAGATCGCAGGAAGTTTCGTAGCACTTAGGGGTGAAAATTGCAACCTCACCACTATCGGAGGAGTTAAGAGCCTTGTTACCCATGGAGGTATCGACCTAGTTAGTATTGGGTCTAGACTTGAACATGCATTGGTTACTGCAGAATTAAAGATTGCCGAACTTACTGAGAGATTGACTAAACTTGAAGCAGGTGGTGTAGGGAAACCGGGGAAAGACGGTGCCGACGGTACACAGGGGGTTGATGGGAGAGATGGATTACAGGGTCCTCCGGGAGAAAAGGGGGTTCCTGGTCCTAGGGGTCCTAGGGGTAAGGTAGAGAAATTACAGGACGTCGGTGACATTGACTTGAACGGATTAGGTGACGGTGCTATTCTTGAGTGGAGTGCTTCCGCTAGTAAGTGGGTTGTATCTCTTCCTGAATAAATTTAAGCAAAAATACAGACACCCTAGTATTTAAGCAATTAAATGAGTACAAAAAAATAAAATATTTACAAAAATCTAAAATTTAGATATTTATAAACATTTAAGCAAAAATCCAGACACCCTAGTATTTAAGCAATTAAATGAGTACAAAAAAATAAAATATTTACAAAAATCTAAAATTTAGATATTTATAAACATTTAAGCAAAAATCCAGACACCCTAGTATTTAAGCAATTAAATAAGTACAAAAAATAAAATACGTGTGTTTGAACAAATAAACAATCTAAAAATAAAAATAAATAAAAATATGGTATCTTCTTCTAAAAAGATGTACACGATGGAAAATTTGGAAGGAACGTACGACGATCTTGCCAAATGGTTCAACTGTATTTTATCCGAAGGTGTCAAGAAGGAAATAGACAAGGAGGAGCTTGTGCAGTTCCTAGTTTCTAAGAACAGAGTTCCGGCTGGAATTTTGAAAAAGAGAACAAAGGGCAAAAAGAAACAATCACAAAATCCCCGGTGTTTCGCAAGGGTCTTGAAGAATAGGGGGCAGTGTAAGAATGATTCGAGTGGTGATGGAAAATTCTGCAAGGTTCATATGCTACACGAACCACTACTTACTATGGAATTATCTGACGAAGATGCAGAAGTTTTGGAATCTGTTATGAAAGAAAATGGGGTAAAGACAAATAAACCGAAAAAGAAAAAAAGAAGGGTAAAAAAAGTGTCTAGAAAGGCTAGTAGGGTGAGTGTTACCGAAGATACCGAAGACACCGAAGTTACCAAAGATACCGAAGACACCGAAGATACCGAAGTTGTA
>Ga0209092_10001457_pt1 | contig 23033 bp, 26 predicted proteins | sample FraStrMetagenome_FD_187446 | JGI IMG/M metagenome (GOLD analysis project Ga0209092, IMG submission 187446) | Marine eukaryotic phytoplankton communities from Arctic Ocean - Fram Strait ARC3M Metagenome (SPAdes) (version 2) | ecosystem: Environmental > Aquatic > Marine > Oceanic | place: Fram... | reverse complement strand
GGTAAAGGTCCAACAGCTAAACAAAAAGGATAATGACTAAATCGGAACTAAGAGCAAAAATTCAATCCTTAGCTAAAACCGTCTATAAAGAGAGAGCAAGTATAGAACAAGCTGCTATCGAGTATGACGAATTAACTAAGTTCCCAGAATTAAAGGACGTAATAGTATCCCTATTAGGCCCACAATTTGATTTATTTGTTGCCTCAATCGATTGGGTTGCTCCAACACCAACCACATTTCGTATCAATCTTAAAAACAACGAAAATTTCTATTTAGTTCATACTTCTAGAACATTTATTGCTGAGGTTGAAGGTAAAAAATACTACTTACTTAACTTAAACGAACAACAAAATGCCCAAAAAGCGATTGCTCGTATATTAAGATATGGTGCTCCAAATATTGAAGGAGAAGTTGACGCATCAGAGTTTGATACCGGAAGTTCAGGTGGTGGTTCTGATGAAGAATCATTAACAGATATATCAGTTGATACAGAAACAGACGTAGACGCATAATGAAAGTATTCGATAAATTTTTTACTAAATTCGCTTATAAATTCGATAAAGGATATCCTGACATGGACAATGCTCAGGATGTTTTATTGTTAGAATCATTGTTAAGTGGTATATTGGATGAAGAATTTAATATAATCAATGAAGCCACAGATGCTGAAGAGGGTATTGAAATCCTTAAAGACAAATTTGAATTTAAAGACGAAGACTTTAAAAAAGTTTCGGGTACTACATATAAAATACTAGTCCCTAGAGCAGAACGTTTTGATTATGCTCAAAAATTGGATGCTTTAGAAGACTTTACATTCAATCCTAATGCTACCGGCTCTTCAATGGGTGCTGTATTATATAAAGGTGCTAAATTTGTCCTAAAACCTACAGGTGCTCAAGGTAGAGCATCAGCAGGTACTGAAAATGAAGATATTTTAGAAAATGAATTAAAGAAATATCTTGAAGATGGTCCTAAAAACGTAGTATTTGTTGGTTCAAATAAGAACTATGCTACTAGAGCTATTAAAGAGGTTGTAGGTGTAGGATACGATGTTGCTGGAGGTAAAAAAGCAGATGTTGTTTTGGTAGGAGATAAAAATTACCCCATATCAATTAAAAAAGATAATGCTGGTTTCTGGGAAAGTTCAGATTCTAGATATAAAGATGTAGTTGCTAAACTATCTGAAAAAATTAAAAGAGGTGATTTTGCCCCCGAATTAGTGTTTATACCTTTTAAAGATAAATTAGGTAATGAAAAGGCCGGTATTAATCTCATGTACAATGAGAAAACAGGTAAAAAAGTAACAGGTATTATTGTAACAGATTTACCATCTAAAGATGAAGAATCAATCATATTTGGTTCAGATGATGCTGTGGTAATATACAGGACATATTCCCCGAAAGACTTTACACTAGAAGGTGATACAGTTAGAGTTGAAGTTTCCAAAATCATAGAAGATTTAGGGGATGTAGAAGCATTTAACCTAGAACCTGTTCTTAATATTAGACACGATTCAACTCGTAAAGCTACTGGTGGTTTAAGAGCTACAGTACAACCCGAAAGTCTTATATATAAAAACGGTAGTTTAACTGGAGATAAAGTAGAATTATCTTACAACGAAATAATGAAATAATATGTGTGATTGTGGGTGTGGAGGATGTTCAGTTAAAAAACCAGTGGTGTTAAATGAAAGTTTAGCTCCAAAGACAATTTTATCTGAAGGCTTAAAATTTCACATGGATAACGCGCGACCTCTTACTGAGCATGTGTACCGTGCCGGATCACAGAAATACTTCGAATTATGGGCTGAAGCCCGCGCTTTATACGCACGTAACATTCTTGAAGTACAAGGTGAGGATTTGGAAGTACTACTTGAAACAGATCTCGGCCACTTTGGCATGTTTGAAGGTAAAAAAGTGCCTTTAGATTTTCCTATCGAATTAAATGAGCAAATGGACATTTATGATGACATTGCAAATATGGAATTTGGAATGGATTATGATCAGTTAGGTTCAAATGAGCAAGAATGGGTTCGTGATGAAATAGACAACATGCCTATAAGCGAAGCTAAAAAGAAAGCTAAGAAAAATGCTAAAAAATTAAATAAACCAATGCGTGACTCATCTGGAGGTAAAGCATATAAGGTTTATGTTAAAGATCCTAAAACAGGAAACATCAAAACAGTACGTTTTGGTTCAGGTGGTTTAAGGGCTAAAATCAATAACAAAGATGCTCGTAACGCATTCGCAGCGAGACATAAATGTTCAACAAAAAAGGATAAAACAAAAGCAGGATATTGGTCTTGCCGTCTACCACGTTATGCAAAATTACTCGGACTCAAATCAAACTTCGGAGGTTTCTGGTAAACCATACACCGACTTAGAGATTACAGACAAATACATTATTCGTGAATTCGGAGACGATATTGACCCAATAGAGTTAATGTGGCACCGCGATGATCAATCTCGTACTATAGAGATTATAGGTGAAACAGATTGGTCAATCCAGTTAGATGATAACTTGCCTACCTCACTAAATGATTGTATATTTATCAAACGTCATGAGTGGCATCGTGTTATTAAAGGCACGGGTAATCTAACACTCAAAATACATCTAGACTGATTCATAGCCAGTCGATCCAACCCAATATTTTATGGGAGCTGTGGCCCCACAATTAGGATTCCCAAAATATATTTCGTATATTTAAGGGTTAAAAATAAAAACAAATGGCAGAAAAACTAGTAATCGTAGGTGCTGGTGTAGCAGGTGTTAATGCTGCTACTAAATTAGTAGATAATGGTTTCCCAGGTGAAAACATTACAATCATTGATATGGGTAAAGATCCATATCGCAGACCATATTCAGAAGTAATGACTGGATTCTTAGGTGCTGGTGGTTGGTCAGATGGTAAATTAACTTATCACACAGCAATTGGAGGACATATGTCTAAATATTGTGGTGAAGATAAAGCAATGGAGCTATTTGATGAGGTAATCAACAACTTTAAACGTTTTCATCCTAAACCAGAGGAAGTACAATGTTCAAACCCAATAGCGGAACCAGATTTTATTAAACCATATTTCGGTTTACGTTTGTTCCCTGTATGGCACGTAGGTACAGATTATCTACATGAAATAGGTAAAAACTGGTACGACTTTTTAGTAGATAGCGGTGTTGAATTTATATGGGATACCAAAGTAACAGCTATCGATTTTGAAAGACAAATAGCACATTTTTCAGATCCAGAAGACCCAACAATAGTAGGTCGAAAATACAATAAACTAATGTTTGCTGTTGGTAAATCAGGTATTGATTTTGGTAAGCAACTAGCAGACGATTATAAATTACCTACTGAACCAAAACCAGTACAGATTGGGGTGCGATTCGAAGCACCACAAAAACACTTTCAAAAACTAATTGACGTTAGCTATGACTTCAAACTGTATCGTAAATTCGAAGACAAAGGAGTATCACTACGCTCTTTCTGTACTAACAACAACGCAGCTTATGTTGCCGTTGAGCAAACGTATGGAGATCATTCGTACAATGGACACGCCAAAAAAGACGAAAAGTTCCGAAACGACATGACCAATTTTGGTATCTTGATGGAAGTCAATGGTATCAAAGAACCATTTGCTTGGTCTAGAGAATTAGTATCTAAAGTAAATAAAAGCGGTACAGGTTTATATTACAGCCCAACCCGTACACCTTCTACAACATCTGAAGGTGAAAACGTTAGCGCTATACCTATCACACCAGAACAAATGGAAGGTGTTAGAAGTGCCTTCCACGGATATTTTTCGTATATTGACGACTTCATTGAGGATATGAAGAAAGTATTCCCAACGTTAGGTGATGATTGGGGAATGTATATTCCTGAGGTTAAATATTTGTCTCCTGAACCATTAGTTAATTACGATGATTTATCGTTAGTTGATTATGAAAATGTACATTTTGTAGGTGATGCTTTGTCAGCTAGAGGTATTACAGTATCAGGAGCACAAGGAATATACGTTACAGATTATATTTTAAGTAAAAACAATCCAGATTACCCAGATTTTATAGAAAATCATTTATTTTAAATTAAAAACAGTTATGGCTAAGAAACAAAAATTGTATGAGTACAAGGAAATCAATTCACGGGGGGCTAATATCCATCTAGCAAGATATGTAGGTGAAGAAAATTGGAAATTCCACAGATGGGATGGACCAGCAATCGAACCTTATGATAAAACTAGTGAAATGGTAAAATCATTTTACTTAAATGGTATCCAATATGGTGAGGAAGCCTATAATGAAATCATGCAAGAACGTGAAGGTTTACCTTGGTATAAAAACCAATCAATGAAAAACTCACTTCAAGATTACAGACATTAATATGGAAAAACCAATTGTAATAAACGCTAAAGAGTGTAAAGAGTGTAATGTTCCTAAAGGGTGGGGGCATGAAATTATATTCGAAAATAACGAACTTTATTGTGGTAAGTTACTAGTATTTAAAAAGGGTTGCAATTTTAGCATGCACTACCATCTTATTAAAGATGAAACTTGGTATGTACAAGAAGGTGAGTTTTTATATCGCTGGGTTGATACTGAAACAGGTGAGGTTCACGAGCAAAAATTACGTGAAGGTGATAGTGTAAGACAATACCCAGGACAACCACACCAAGTTAAAGCATTAACTGATGGTACATTATTTGAAGTCAGTACAGAACACTTTGACAGCGATAGTTACAGAGTATACAGAAAATGGTTAGATAATAAAGACGTATGAAAATAGGATTATGTGGAACAATGAGTGTGGGTAAAACCACACTCGTTAATGCTCTTAAAGAGCGTCCTGAATTTAAGGATTATATGTTTAGAACAGAACGTTCTAAAGAATTGATGGCTCAAGGTATTCCATTGAATACTGATTCAACATTAAAAGGACAAACAGTATTTTTAGCTGAGCGTACTAGTGAATTAATGTGTGAAAATATAATTACAGATAGAACTGTAGTTGATGTTATGGCATTCGCTAGAGCATCTAAATCTATGAATTATATTGACAAGGAAGAATTTATAAATTATGCTAAACGTTTTATTAAAGAATACGATTACATCTTTTATGTCTCACCTGTAGGGGTAGAGATTGAAGATAATGGTATTAGAGAAACTAATGTGGATTATAGAGACCTAATTGATTTTACTATTAGTAATCTTATTGATGCTAACAAATATCGATTTAAAAATCTTAATACATTATCAGGTAGCACCGAAAAACGCATCGAACAAATGTTAGAGGCGCTTTCTTCGTAATATTTATAATAAAATAATATTATCATGAAACGTAGAGAATTAGCAGAATATATTAAGGAAACTATTGTAGATGTACTTACAGAGGTATCTCAAGAAGATGTTGATACAGCTAAAGCATATAATGACGAATTAGTTAAGACTAAAGAATTAACAGCTGATTTAACTGAAGATGATGATGTAGAACCAACATCTAAGGATATTAAAAAAAACGATTCAATTTCTACTATTTCTCGTAAACTACAAGATACTAATAAAGAAATGAAATCTTTAGTTAACAAGTGGAAACAAGCTGAAGGTGAAGATAAAGAAAGACTATTAGCTCGTTTGAAAGATTTAACTAAAATCAAAAAAGAGCTTGAAGGACTTATTTAAAAATATTCAAACTTTACTAGTTGTAGTATTAGCAGCACTTTTGTTATATCAAAAAGGCTGCTCTTCTACCCCTCCGGTAGAACCTGAAGTTATTACTGAGGTAGTAACTAGATGGGATACGTTAAAGGTTGCCACTAAAGAGTATGTGCCTAAATATATTAGAAAAACAGTAGTAGAAATCGACACCTTCCAGGTACCTATTGATACTATTTCTATTCTAAAAGATTACTACGCAAAATATTTTTACACTGATACTATTAGGGTTGATAGCCTTGGTTTTATAGTGATAAATGATACAGTTACTCGTAACTTAATATCAAAGCGAGATGTTCAATCCAACATATTCATCCCAACAACTACAATTACTAATACTACTTACCTCTACAAACGCGAGTTATTTTGGGGCGTTGCGGTAGGTGGGATGAAAAATCAGGTACAAAATGAATCACCAATAAATTATATTAGTGGGGAGTTAATGTACGTTAATAAAAAAAGAAATGTATACGGTTTTGGTTTAGGAGTAGATAAAGATTTTCTTCCTATAGTATCAGGCCGCCTATATTGGAAAATAGGTAAATAATGGCAGAACCTAATTTAAGGCAAATAATACAATCTGAATACATTAAATGTGCTGCTGATCCAGTGCATTTTATGAAAAAGTACTGTATGATTCAACACCCACAACGTGGGCGTATTCCATTCCAACTGTACCCTTTTCAAGAAAAAGTTTTAACTTTATTTCAAGATAACCCCTATTCGATAATACTTAAATCAAGACAGTTAGGTATTTCTACTTTAGGTGCTGGGTATTCTTTATGGTTAATGTTGTTCCATAAGGATAGAAACGTACTTTGTATTGCGACAAAGCAGGATACAGCAAAAAACATGGTTACGAAGGTTAAATTCATGTATGAAAATTTACCTTCATGGCTTAAGATAGATGCACCTGAAAATAATAAATTAACATTACGATTAAGTAATGGATCACAAATTAAAGCTACATCAGCATCAAGTGATGCAGGTAGATCAGAAGCAGTGTCTCTTCTATTAATTGATGAGGCAGCCTTTATTGATAATATTGGTGAGATTTGGGCTTCAGCTCAACAAACACTAGCAACTGGTGGTGGGTGTATAGCACTATCCACTCCTTATGGTACAGGTAACTGGTTCCATCAAACATGGGTTAGAGCAGAAAATGCTGAAAACGATTTTTTACCCATTAAACTCCCTTGGTACGTTCATCCCGAACGTGATCAAACATGGAGAGATAGACAAGATGAACTTTTAGGTGATCCTAGAATGGCAGCACAAGAGTGTGATTGTGATTTCTCAACCTCCGGTGATACTGTATTCTATGCTGAATATTTAGAATTTTATGAACAAACATATATTAAAGACCCACTTGAAAAGCGTGGTGCTGACCAAAATCTATGGATTTGGGAACCCGCTGATTATTCAAGAACCTATCTTGTTGTTGCCGATGTTGCTCGTGGAGATGGGAAAGATTACTCTGCGTTCCACATCCTTGATATTGAAACTAATACTCAAGTCGCTGAATATAGGGGACAATTAGGCACTAAAGAATATGGGCATTTATTAGTTGGTATTGCTACCGAATATAACGAGGCTTTACTTGTAGTAGAGAATGCCTCAATTGGTTGGTCCACGATTCAAACCATTATAGATAGAGGATATACTAATCTTTATTACTCATCTAAAAGTGATTCCAGCAGAGCAGATTCGTATTTTGATAAATATATGGATACAAGTAAAATGGTTCCTGGATTTAGTATGACATCTAGAGTTAGACCTTTAATAATAGGTAAAGTTCAAGAATATGTTAATGATAAATCAGTTACAATTCAATCAAAACGTTTACTTGAGGAAATGAAAGTATTTATGTGGAAAAATGGACGTGCTGAAGCCCAACAAGGGTACAATGATGATTTGGTTATGGCATTTGGGATTGGTATGTTTATGCGTGATACGTCGTTTAAGTTTAACCAACAACATTTGGATATGAGTAAAGCTACATTAAACGGTATGTCAACCAATAAAACAGCATTTGTAGGGGGGTATAGTAATAACAGTGCTACCCAAAATCCATATGAAATAGAAAATCCATATGGTGGGAAAGAAGACATAAGTTGGATTCTCTAAATAATATTTATAACAATAACAAACATTATGGCTGATAAAGGCTTATTTAAAAGACTAGAGAGATTATTTGCATCCGATGTAGTAATTCGGAATGTAGGAGGTAATCAACTCAAAGTGATTGATACTGATCACATCCAAACCTCTGGCGAATTTGCTACAAATTCCTTAATGGATCGCTTTACAGGCATCTACCAAAACCCAGCATCAACATCTTTATACGGACAACAGTTCAACATGAACTACCAGTATTTAAGAACATATCTATACTCAGATTATGATTTAATGGATACGGATGCTATTGTTGCCTCTGCTCTTGATATCATTGCAGATGAGTGTACTTTGAAAAATGATATGGGTGAAGTACTTCAAATCAAATCATCAGATGAAGACATTCAAAAAATCCTATACAATTTATTTTACGATGTTTTAAACGTAGAATTTAACCTTTGGGCTTGGACACGTCAAATGTGTAAGTATGGTGATTTTTTCCTTAAACTAGAAATATCAGAAACATTCGGTGTTTATAATGTAATCCCTTATTCAGCATACCACATTGAACGTAAAGAAAACTTCGATCCTGAATCACCTTCAAGAGTAGTATTTACTTATAACCCTGAAGGAGTTATGGGAGGCTCATCATCAGGTTACTATACGTCACCAAATCAAAACGCTGCATCAAATACCATTGAATTTGATAATTACGAAATTGCTCACTTTAGATTGATTTCAGACGTAAATTACCTTCCTTATGGTCGCTCATATATTGAGCCTGGTCGTAAATTATTTAAACAATATTCGTTAATGGAGGATGCTATGTTGATTCATAGAATTGTACGTGCTCCTGAGAAAAGAATATTTTATGTAAATGTAGGGTCTATACCTCCAAACGAAGTAGAAAACTTTATGCAGAAAACGATTTCAACAATGAAACGTACTCCGCTAATAGATCAAAAGACTGGTGAATATAACTTAAAGTACAACCAGCAAAACATCATGGAAGACTTTTATATTCCTGTTAGAGGGAATGATCAGTCAACTAAAATCGATACTACAAAAGGTTTAGATTATGCTGCTATTGAGGATGTAGAATACTTAAGAGAAAAACTATTTGCTGCTCTTAAAGTACCTAAAGCATTTATGGGATACGATGAGAATCTATCAGGTAAAGCAACATTAGCAGCTGAGGATATCCGTTTTGGTCGCACAATTGACAGATTACAACGTATATTACTATCAGAATTATACAAAATTGCATTAGTTCACTTATATGCCCAAGGGTATAGAGATGAACAAATGACAAATTTTACACTAGATTTAACTACACCATCCATTATTTACGATCAAGAAAAGATTGCATTAATGAAAGAAAAAGTAGATCTAGCTGGTCAAATAATGGAGAATAAATTACTCCCAACGGATTGGATTTATGATCATATCTTCCACTTTAGTGAAGATGAATACGAAGAATATAGAGACTTAATTACTCAAGATCAGAAACGTGAATTCCGTAACAACCAAATCCAAACTGAAGGAAATGATCCTGTTACAACAGGTCGTTCATATGGTACCCCACATGATTTAGCTTCATTATATGGAACCGGTAGAGTGGATTCAGATCCAGCTAATGTACCTGATGGGTATAATGAAAAGAAACCACTAGGTCGTCCTGAAGAAAAAGTATCTAACATTAATACTCAGGATAATGTATTTGGTAAAGATCGTTTAGGTAAAAAAGCAATGAAAGTAGACGATCAACCCGGTTTTAACGAAGGTGCTAATAAGCAATACTTAAAAAATCGTTCTTTGTTAGAATCTATGCAAAAAGAGTTAGTCTTTACTTCTGATAAAAAGAAGGAATCACTATTAGATGAGTCAAACATTAAAGAGTAATATCTCCTTATATATTTATAATAAATCCTATTAGGAATGAACATTAAACATTCGAAGTATAAAAATACTGGTATTCTTTTTGAATTATTAGTTCGCCAGGTAACAGCTGACACCTTGAATGGTGTAGAGTCTGCCGCTATAAAACTAATTCAAAAATATTTCGTCAAGTCTGAATTGGGGAAGGAATATAAACTATATGAAGCGTTAACTAAAACAACTACCCTCACTGAAGGTAAGGCTAATGTTTTGGTTCAAACGTTGTTAGAATCTTCTAAAAAATTAAATCGTAGAGCTCTTAAAAGAGAAAAATATAATTTAATTAACGAGATTAAAGATAGTTATAATTTAGAAGAATTCTTTAAAACAAAACTTCCACATTATAAAGTACATGCTGCTTATTATATGTTATCGGAAGTACAAAATACTGAAGCTTTAGTAGATACCAATATTATTGTTAATAATAAAATGACTCTCCTAGAACACCTTTCTAATTCAGATATTAGTGAAGAAAAAGTAGAAGAGGATTTGTTAAAAGAATTTCAAGCATACGATAAAGATACTCGTATACTTACTTATAGAATCTTAATGGAAAAGTTCAATGGTAAGTATGATGGTTTATATCCAAGCCAAAAAGAAGTACTTAGACAATATGTTAATTCAGTTGACTCAACTCCCGTATTAAGAGAATTTTATAATACTGAAGTAGGTAAAATCCAAATACAATTAAACGAATTATCATCTCAAATTACTGATAAGGCTGTTCAAATCAAAATCAATGAAGTAAGTACTTTAATTGAGGAGTTAGATAAAAAAACTAACGTAACATCAGATAACATCGTAAATATTCTTCAATACTTAGAATTAGTAGAAGAATTAAAAAATGCTCATGGCTAAAATAGGCGATACTGAAGAAAAGGGTGGTATTGAAACCACAGTAACTAACATAGACCCAGTAACAGGCCAAATCACTTGGGATGTTAACTATACAGCTGACTACCAAAAACTATTTAAAGATATTACTGATCTAATGGAAACAGCTAAAGAAGTAGCTGATATGACTGGTGAGGAGTTCTTTAGAGATCATTATTTAGATATCAAAAAACGTAGAAATGAATTAAGAACTTATTTACGTAATAATAAAGCTAATGAATACTCTCGTATTAAAGGTTTAGATGAAATGAGTGGCACCGGAGGCGGTGGTGCTTCTTTTAGTGTTGGTACTGGAGCACAATACGCTACTCCAAAAGCATTTAAAAAGAAAAAAGACATCAACGAATCAAACCCAGGTTCTACCTTAGGTCCAGGACCTAAAGCAAGTGAAGATGGTGTTAAAGACAATTATTACGTAAAAGGATTTAAGTATAAATTAGTTGATCCTAAAAAATTGGCAAAACAATCTAAAGCTATAGATACTAAATATTTATGGGCACCGGATACGTTCGTTAAATAATAGTAATATGTATAAGTATAAATTAAATTTAAAAGAACGCGATGACAGCCGAGCAGCATACCAGGAAACACGTATTGCTGCTTTCCAAGATATCGAAAAATATTTAAATAGTTTATACCCTTTGATAGATAAAGCTAAAGATGAAACAATAGCTTACTATCAGGATAAACCAGAATCATATAGTGTTGTATATGCTACTGATTTAATATTAGATTATTTAAAAGACATTGATAAATTATTAAAACAACAATAATGAAAACATTACAAGAACAATACAATCTTATTAAAGAAGGTAAAGGTAGTAAAGATACTTTTATGAAGTCGGCTCGTACCCAGTTTCCTAATATCTTTAATAATTTATCAAATTTTGATACTGCTACTAAAGTCATGAAACAAAAACAAATCATCTCAGAAGGTGGTATTGGTGGTGTTGTAACGACTGCTGTTAACCCATTTATTAATTGGAATGAATTTTTATCTGAAGAAGTAAAAGCAGAAGAAAAAAATACTACAAAAGAGGTAGAAGATATACAGGATCATGCCTTTGATTATAGAGATGAAAAAAACATCGATAACCTATATGGTGAAGCATTTTTACAAGGATTTTATACTGAAATGGAAGATCCTAAAAACGAAGGTAAGGATGTAGCTGAATTAAAAGAAATTGTAGCTAAGAATTTAGCTAAAGATAAAACATATTATACTACTGAAGCCCAGTTTGGTATTAAAGGTATAGGGTATACTGACGAAGCACCCGGTTTAAAAGCTTCAAAATCAGACCAAATGGTCCCAGTAAAAGAAAATATGATTAAATTAACAGATTTAATTAACGAAGCGGTTGCCGGTTACGTTGATTTACGCCCTATAGGGATGACAAATGAAGACGCAAGAACTGATGCTGAAGAAGAAGGTTATTTAGATGGTATGCGTGATGAGAAAGAAGATATAAAAGATAAGCCTAAAAAGAAAAAAATCAAAAAAGAAACAATAGATACTAAATTAGCTGAAATTGAAAAAGCAGGTAGAATTACTACTTTAGAAGCTCAAATCGAATCAGTTGACGAAGCCATTACTACTAAAAACGAAAGAATTTCGATGGTTACAGAAGATGATAATCTATCTGAATTAGTAGATGCAAAGAAACTGAAAGATATGCAACGCGAAGTTAAGGATCTTGAAAGAAAAAAGGCTAAAATGGAAAAGTTGTATGAAAAAATGTGTGGTCAAGCTTATTCTAAACCAGAAATGGTAGACGAAGTAGACGAAATGGAATACTAGGATGAAAAAAGTACTAGTAGAAACTCAAATTTTTAAACCTAAGGGTTTAATGCTTACCGAAGGGAAGCTCTCTAATAGAGGGAATCCTATGGTTGAGGGTATCCTAGCTACTGCTGAAGTAAAAAATGGTAATGGTCGTTACTACCCAAGAGAATTATGGGAACGTGAGATCGATAAATACATGGAATCAGTTAAACAAAACAGAGCATTAGGTGAATTAGATCACCCTGAATCCTCTGTTATTAACTTGAAAAATGTATCCCATAATATTACTGAAATGTGGTGGGACGGAGATGAAGTGTATGGTAAAATCGAAATACTACCTACACCATCAGGAAACATTCTTAAAGCATTAATTGAAAATAATATTACTGTAGGTGTTTCATCCCGTGGGATGGGTTCACTTGAGGATAAAGGTGGTGTATTAGAAGTACAAAACGACTTCGAATTACTATGTTGGGATTTTGTTTCAACCCCATCTAATCCAGGTTCATATATGGAAATTGTTACTGAAGGTAAAAAAGCTCAAATAAATAAATATCAAGGTGTTAATAGTATCGTAAATGAACTTTTATGCGCTAACACTTGCACTTGTTATTTAGACTAATACCTCTGTATTGAGGCGCTACCCCCCCTTAGGATAGTATCCTAAGACCCAAAACGCTCTCCGAAAGGGGGGCGTTTTTTATGTCCCTTTATATATGTATAGCTGTAACGTGAGCAATATACTATGATCTATATAGTATTCACTAATTAAATAATTCTTATTACGTCTTCTAATAGGCGTACTCCACAAACAAAATTTTGAGGTAATTATGGCAAACAGAGATCTGCTAAAAGAAGCAATCGCTGACGCAAAAGCACTTAAAGAAACTGCTATTGCTAACGCAAAGGTAGCTCTAGAAGAAGCTTTCGAACCAAGACTTAAGTCAATGCTTTCAGCTAAACTTGAGGAAATGGATAAAGAAGACGAACTAGAAGAAGCTACAACGACTGAAGCTAAAAAAGAGTACAAGGACGACGATCGTAAAGACGGCGGTGAAAGCAAAGAAACTAAACGTACAGAAAAAATGAAGTACGGAAAAGACTTAGCTGAATCTGAAGTAGACGAGGAAATGGACTTAGACGAAATTTTAGCTGAACTTGAAGGTGATTTATCGGAAGATGAAAGAACGGATGCTGAGGAAGAAGGCTACGAAGACGGCATGGAAGATGAAAAAGAAGACATGGAAGGTGATGACGAAGATGAAGAAATTGATCTTGACGACTTATCAGAAGATGATCTTAAATCATTTATTGAGGATGTAATCGCTGATATGGTTACCGCTGGTGAATTAGAAGCAGGCGAAGAATTTGAAACAGAAGACGAAGATGAAATCGACGTTGAAGATGATGAGGATATCGATGTAGAAGATGACACAGAGGTAGACGTAGAAGTTACAGAGAACGCACGTACTGATGCTGAGGAAGAAGGCTACAAAGACGGTATGAAGGACGAAGAAGAAGATATGAAGAAAATGAAAGAAGAAATCGAGGAATTGAGATCTGACCTTCACGAAACTAATCTTTTGAACGCTAAACTTCTCTACACAAATAAAATCTTCAGAGCTAAAAACTTAAAAGAAGCTCAGAAGGTAAAAGTTCTAGAAGCGTTTGACAAGGCGTCGAATGTTAAAGAAGTAAAACTTATTTTTGAAACTTTAAACGAAGGTATGGTTAATAAAACCGTTGCTCCAATTAGAGAAAATTTAGGTCGCGCTTCTTCTGCTGCTGGTATTGCGCCAACAAAACAACCTATAGTTGAAGTCAACTCTCAGGTTGCTAGATGGCAAAAATTAGCAGGTATTAAATAACAATTAAATTTTAAACAAATGTCACAATTAAATTCTCTTTTAGAGTCTGCAGGTTCAGGTTGGAAAAACATGCAATCAGACGCTGCTAGATTGGCTAATAAGTGGGAAAAAACAGGTTTGTTAGAAGGCTTCAATAAAGAAGTTGATAAAAACAACATGAGTTTGATCCTCGAAAACCAAGCTAAACAATTAGTAACTGAGCAATCACAAACAGGTGGTACAGCTAACTTTACAGTAGGTACAGGTGAGCAGTGGGCTGGTGTAGCTCTTCCATTGGTACGTAAGGTATTCGGTCAAATCGCTGCTAAGGAATTCGTTTCTGTTCAGCCGATGAACCTACCTTCAGGTCTAGTATTTTATCTAGATTTCCAATATGGTAGCACTAAAACTCCATTCAGTGCAGGCGATTCACTTTACGGTAATGCTAATGCAGATTACCCATTCGGTACTGCTACAAGTAACTTGGACCAATTAGGTGCTGGTGGATTGTATGGTGCAGGTAAGTTTACTTACTCAACCAACCAATTCTCAGAATCAGTTGATCTAGTACTTCAAGGTGGTGTTGCATCTGCTTCTGCAGTTTTTTCTGATATCAACTTTGATAGTAGATTATCTGCTTCTTTGTCAGAAAACGAAATCTGGAAATTCCAAGTTGCTACTTCAGACTTACCATCATTCGATGCTGATGCTGTTCGTGGTTTTGTTCTTATTTCAGGATCAATCGGAGATGCTGTTTCAGTACAAGCTGATGATTTGCTAATGTCATTTACTAAAGTAAACGGTGTAAATCTTGAATTCTTTGTATCTGCTTCAGATGCTTCACTTCTTAACTTAACAGATTTCGACGTATACTATCAGAAAGCAACAACTATGTCTCCTTACGAGGTAGGTGATTTCGAAGCGGGTAATGACTTTGCTGAGCCAAACTCACTTAACCAGACTCAAATCGCAATCCCTGAGATTAACATCCAGATGCGTTCAGAGGCTATCGTAGCTAAGACTAAAAAGTTGAAAGCTGTTTGGACTCCTGAGTTCGCTCAAGATCTTAACGCTTACCAAGCTTTGGATGCTGAAGCTGAAGTAACTAACATCATGAGTGAGTACATTTCTTTGGAAATTGACTTAGAAATTCTTGATATGTTGATTGAAGATGCTGCCGCTGGTACTGAGTACTGGTCAGCTCAAAACAACAGACAAGTAGATGCAGCTGGTAACGTTGTTAACGTTGACGCTTCAGGTTTCTACAATACTCAAGGTGGTTGGTTCCAAACTTTAGGTACTAAACTACAGAAATTGTCAAATAGAATTCACCAGTTAACTCTTAGAGGTGGTGCTAATTTTATGGTAATTTCTCCTGCTGTTGCAACAATCCTAGAATCAATCCCAGGATTTGCCTCAACTTCAGATGGTGATGTATCTAAAAACTATGCGTTTGGTGTACAAAAAGCTGGTTCATTGAATAACAGATATGACGTATACAAAAACCCTTACATGAACGAAAACGTTATCCTTATGGGGTATAGAGGTTCTCAGTTCTTGGAAAGTGGTGCTGTATTCGCTCCATACATTCCGTTAATCATGACTCCTCTTATCTACGATCCAGAAACGTTTACTCCACGTAAAGGTCTCTTAACTCGTTACGCTAAGAAGATGATTCGTCCAGAATTTTATGGTAAAGTTTACGTGAACGGTCTAAACTCGCTCTAGTAAATAACCTAAAATAGGAAAAATTAAGCCCCGCGAAAGCGGGGCTTTTTTTTTTATATGTATAATAAACAACTAAAAGTTCTATATTATGGCTCAAAAGCATCATGATGATGAGGTATTCCGTGAAAAACGTAAACCTAAAACTCCCATCAAGTTTAAAATTACATTAAACGAGGAACAAAAAGAAGCAAAAGCTAAAATCCTTAAAAGTACAATTACTCTATTAGCAGGTTCAGCAGGTTCAGGTAAAACTTTACTAGCTTGTCAAATCGCACTTGAGAAATTATTCATGAGAGAATGCGATAAAATAATCATAACGCGACCTACTGTGAGTAAGGAAGAAATCGGCTTTTTACCGGGTGATCTCCGCGAGAAGATGGACCCATGGGTGCAGCCTATTTATCAAAATATGTATGCCCTGTATGATAAGGTTAAAATCGAGAAACTTATATCAGATGGTGCAATAGAGATTGTTCCTGTTAGTTTTATGCGTGGTAGAACATTCTTAGATAGTGTTGTTATCGTGGATGAAGCTCAAAACGTTACACACGAACAAATGCAAATGATTGTTACTCGTATTGGTTTACGTTCTAAAATGATTGTGTGTGGTGATGATCACCAAGTGGATTTAAAGTCAAAACGCGACTCTGGATTTAGATTTTTATATACAGCAGCACGTAAGATTAAAAACATGGTAGGTATTTCTTTAGTAACTAACCATAGAGATCCTATTGTTGAAGATTTAATTAACTTATACGATGAAGCCGAAGAAAATGGATTGGATTTAGGTACTTCAGGTTCTAGTAATAAACGTAAATAGTAATATTTCTTCTAATATTTATAACTAAAATAAGCATGGCAAATTGTCCTCCTAAAACCCCACCTACTGGCTGTTTGGATGTAACTATCCAAGAATCTATTATTCTCCCTAATTATAACGTTCAGGAATCGTTTAATAAATTTACGGTATGTGGTATAAACAACTATGTTACTAGAACTGATGTAATCCAACCCGATTGGAGTGGTTCAGGTATTGGTATCATAGATTTTGTAGGTTCAGAACAAGAACAAACTCCAGGTTCATTTGTAAACGCTAACGTTAAATATATTAGAATCACTAATTACCCATTTAGTGATAAGTTCGCAAGCATTTATATTATTAAAGAAAATGCAGAATCAGTAGTATTTAAAGTAGACCCAGGTAAATCACTTATATTAAGTAATGATGTATTTGATGCTTCTTCAACAGCTGATTATGTAGAGGAAACATATGCAGATAAACAATATTTTGACGATTTTACTTACATGAGTGAGATTAAAGCAAAAGCAGGTGATAACGATTTAACTTACAGCGGAAGTATACAACTAGAATACGTTGTAGCTTCTTCATAATATTTATAATAAAATAAGATCATGGCATTAACATACAGAAACGTAAAAGGTTCAGCTCTAACCATAGATGAGTTGGATGCAAATTTTGCACATTTTACAGGATCACAATCTATTACAGGTTCACTAATAGTATCAGGTTCAACAACTATTGATGGACCATTATATGTAACAGGTTCATCAGTAATAATTGATGTAGATAATGGTGCATATGTTCAATTCCAGGTCTCAGGTACAGTAGATTTTTCAAGAGATATAATAGTTAGAGATGATTTAACTGTGTATGATGATGCTAATATAAAAGGTACTAATACTAATATGGGGTATGGAGAAGATGCCCCTGGTTTTGGTTATACACTATCAGTAACTCAATCAAACAATGAATCCGGTTCAGCTAAGTTTATAGGTGGAATAACAATGGAATCTCTACCTACAACAGAACCAAATATAACTGGTTCATTATGGATATCAGGTAGTGGAGGTGGATCCGCTAGTGGTTCAGGATATTTAATGATATTCAACCCTTAATATCAAACTCACACATTTAATTTAAGGGGCTCTTGATTGGAGCCCCTTTTTTTAATATTTATAACAAAAAGATATGGCAAACATTCCTATTTGGCCCGGTTCATCATCCTTTGCACCTGGAGATACTCCATTTGGTTTTTATGACTATAATCCAGACTTCCAAAGAGATGCTGATAAAGTATCTAAATTTTGTGGTCTACGTTTAGGTTTCCCAATTGAAAACGTTGAATTACAAGACATAAACTTCTATACTGCTTTTGAGGAAGCAGTTACTGTTTATTCTAACGAATTATTCGCTTACAAACAGAGAGAAGATTATTTAACTTTAGAAGGTGCTCCTTATTCTTATGAGAATAGTAATGTAAACTTTCAAGACGCTATTGTTACCCCTAATTTAAGAACAATAGTAGACCTCTCAGAACAATATGGAACCTGGGCAGGTGTAGGTGGTGATGTAGATTGGTATAAAGGTAATATTGTCCTTACATCAAGCATTCAAGATTATAATTTAGACGATTGGGCATCATCAGTAGGTTTAACTGGTAGTGATGTTGATATTATGAGAATATTCTATGAACCACGTCCAGCAAGTTCTGAAGTATTTGGAGGTTTTATGGGTGGTGCTATGGGTATGGGTGCAGTAGCAGCATCTGGAATGGCAGGATTCGGAGCAAATTCATTTTTAATGACACCTTTAAGTATGGATCTACAAATGATCCAAGGTATTGAAATGTTTAGAAATGTTTTATTTGCTAACTATACCTTCCAATTAATTAATAATAAATTAAGAATATTCCCAGTTCCAACCAACGCTGAAAATGGTGATAACTTATGGTTTGAGTACATGCTTAAATCTGACGTAGATTGTGCTGCTATAGATATAAACCCAAATGCTATATCTAACATATCTCAAGTCCCTTACAGAAATATTGATTACGATAGTATCAATTCTGTAGGTAGAAGTTGGATATTTGAGTATACATTGGCGTTATCTAAAGAAATATTAGGTTACGTAAGAGGTAAATACACTTCAGTACCAATTCCAGGAGCGGAAGTAACATTAAACCAAGCTGATTTATTAACATCAGCCACATCAGATAAAAACGCATTAGTAGATAGATTACGAGCTTATTTTGATGACACTTCTAGACAAAAGTTATTAGAAAGAAAACAAGCAGAATCAACAGCAATGCAAAGTGAATTAGATAGGGTACCAATGACAATCTTTGTAGGATAATGGCATTATACGGTGGAGCCAGAGACATGAGTCTCTTTAGAAATATTAATAGGGAATTAATGCACGACATTATTTCCCAACAATGTGTTTTGTACAAATATGATTTGGATGAAACGCAAGTAAACCTATATGGCGAAGCTTCTACTGAAAAGTATTACCACCCACCAGTATTATTATATTGTTTAATTGAAACTCCTAGCCAACAATACCCTGAAAGTGAATTTGGGCCTAATTTTAATTGGAACCCAACATTTAAATTCTTAAAAGACGATTTATTAGCATCTACATCAGGCAGTTGTGAAGAAGATAATGATAACCCTCATGGTGCTAATTTAGTAACTGAAGTAGGAGATATTATAATGTATCATCAATCATACTTCCAGATTGATACTGTTAATATAAGTCAATATTTTGTAGGTAAAGATCCAGCATATGATTTTAAAGATGACAATGGTGTTAACCCACTAGAATCTGATTTAAACAGATTTGGTTATAATGTTTCAGTAATATGTGAAACTCATTACGTACCAGCAGATAAAGTACAAATTCAATTAGAAAGATTTTAATGGCTAAGCAAAGAAAACCCATACCAAAATCACAAAGAGAACTTAGCGAAGGTTTACAAACCCCCAGTTATGTTGAAGCTGGTAACCCTAATGGATCTGGTAAATACTCTACTGATCCTAACCTAAATCAAGCAGGTATATCATTTAATCGCTCAGAAAAGATGTCTCGTAAAGGAGACACGTATAAAGATTTTACAGTTGGGCTACAGGATATAGATGAAGCCATTTTCTATTATTTTGAAAATGTAATACGTCCTACAGTAATCCAAAACGGGGAAAGAATAGCAGTACCTGTTATATATGGTTCACCTGAAAGGTGGAAAGCAGTACAAAAAGATGGATATTATAGAGATAAAAATGGTGCTATAATGTCACCTATAATTTTATTTAAACGTAATTCATTAACGAAAAATAGAACTCTAACAAATAAATTAGACGCTAATCAACCTAACCTATATACGGGTTGGATGAAACAATATAATGATAAAAACTTTTATTCTAATTTTAACGCATTAAATAATAGAGACCAAACAAAACAGTTTGTAGCAAATGTGGTTCCTGATTATGTTAATTTGGAATATAGTGTTATTATTCAAACATATTACGTAGACCAACTCAATAAAATAATAGAAGCAGTTGAATACGCGTCAGATGCGTATTGGGGTAATCCAGACCGTTATAAGTTTATGGCTCGTATTGATAGTTTCAATACAGTAAATGAAATAGCAAAAGGTGAAGATCGTTCTGTTAGGAGTACATTTAACATTAATATGTATGGGTATATAATACCGGATGCTATACAAAAGGAATTAAGCTCTATTAAAAAGTACAACTCAAAATCAAAAATTGTATTTTCACTAGAGACTACCTCAAATCCAGATATATATAACCCGGATCCTCAAGTTACAGAAGATGGTAGAAACCGTTTATCTGAAAATGTTGATACACGTAAAAGACTAAATGACGAAGAATAATGGCTAATGTAAGATTTTTAGATCAAGTATCAGTAAATTCATTTGCCAATGGGAGTAATAATTCCACGGCATACGGAGCATCTATTCCTAGAATAATCCTCCCAGGAGCATCATTTATTGTATCATCCAACACCAGTATATCTACTTACAGATTAACAGTAGCTGGAACTTTAATTATGGAACTTGGCCCACAAATCCAACTTCCAAATGGCACGGTAACACGTGCTAATTCCCAACTTTATGTTGGTGATATTTTAGAAAACCAAGGTACTATATATAACGAAGGGTTAATAGAAGTAGGGGGAGACCAAACTTAATATAACTCATATTTTTTGACAAGAAATTAAAATATTTATAATAAAACTTACTCGCAGTGGCTCAAATTAATATACTAAATACCTCAGGAAGTGATGTATCAAACCCAGCCAATGGGAATGTTGCTATCTTTTCTTCTGGTTCGCTAGGAGACGAAGGTCTATTTTTAAAGGAATCTAATGGTAATATCATAGAAGTTGGCTCCGGAGGAGGCGGCGGCTCTGGTAGTTCCGGTAGTTCTGGTACTTCAGGACAAGGTGTCCCAGTAGGAGGTACTGTAGGTCAGGTATTATCTAAAATTGATGGTACTAACTATAATACCCAATGGGTAGATCAATCAGGTGGTGCGGGTAGTTCTGGTTCATCAGGTACTTCAGGTGTAGGTACAGATGGTTCAAGTGGTTCATCAGGTACCTCAGGTGTAGGTACAGATGGTTCATCTGGTTCATCAGGTACTTCAGGTGCTGATGGTTCATCAGGTTCATCAGGAACTTCAGGTATAGACGGCTCATCAGGTTCTTCAGGAACTTCAGGTATAGACGGCTCATCAGGTTCTTCAGGTACATCAGGTGTTGCAGGTGCAGCGGGTTCATCCGGCTCTTCAGGTACCTCAGGTGTAGATGGTTCTTCAGGCTCTTCAGGTACTTCAGGTGTTGCAGGTGCTGATGGTTCATCAGGATCAAGTGGTACTTCAGGAGTTGCAGGTGCTGACGGTTCATCAGGATCAAGTGGTACTTCAGGTGTAGGTACAGATGGTAGCTCAGGTTCATCAGGTACATCAGGTGCTGATGGTAGCTCAGGTTCATCAGGTACATCAGGTGCTGATGGTAGCTCAGGCAGTTCAGGTACATCTGGTTCATCAGGAACCTCAGGTGTAGGAACAGACGGATCAAGCGGTTCATCAGGTACTTCAGGTGTAGGTACAGATGGTTCATCTGGTTCATCAGGTACTTCAGGTACATCAGGTACGGTTACTGGTGGTGTAGCATATGGACAAATATTTGAGACAAACGGATCAGCAAGAGCATTAACATTAAACACATACTCAGGTTGGAACACTGATACACTTGGAGAAATAAACGGTATGACTCGTGTAGTAGGTACGGGTGCAACCGCAAGCACACTTTCACCAAACATTACTTACCCAGGAGTATACCAACTAAATATTCAATTATCTTTATCAGTAGACACTAATAATACAGCGGTATGGTGTGTTGTTTATCTAAACGGTTCCCCAATAGCATCTACTGAAGTTAGAAGGGAGTTTGATTCTGGAGTTATTGGTTCATTTGGTATGACAGAGCTAGTTGATTTATCTTCTGGTGATACCCTAGGTGTTTACTTTAAAAGAACAACTGGTGGGGCAACTGTTAATTTTACTCCAATTAACTTTTCGTTTGATGCGGTTAAAGTTGTAGGTGTAGGTGATTCAGGCTCATCAGGTAGCTCAGGTACTTCGGGTTCAAGTGGTTCATCAGGTACAAGCGGTAGCTCAGGTTCATCAGGTACTTCAGGTAGCTCAGGTTCTTCAGGTACTTCAGGTACATCAGGTTCATCAGGAACTTCGGGTTCAAGTGGCTCATCAGGTACTTCAGGTATCGATGGTTCATCCGGTTCTTCAGGTACTTCAGGTACTTCAGGTTCAAGCGGTTCTTCAGGTACATCAGGTATTGATGGTAGCTCAGGTTCATCAGGTACATCAGGTACAGGACAATCAATAACTGTTCAAGATGAAGGTGTTTCTTTAACTACCGATGTAGCTCAAATCAATTTTGTAGGAGCTGGAGTAGTAGCTACAACTAGCGTAGATGACGTAACAGTAACTATCGCAGGTGGTGGTGGTGCTTCATATAACCCAGTAGTTAGATATATACAAACTGCTGGTAGTAACTCATCTCAAGTAATGTCTTCAGGTAACGTAGAAGGTGGTTTAAGTTGGGTTCGTTCAGGTACAGGATTAACTATAACTTCTGTAGCACACGGTTTAACAACTGGTGATTTTATTGTTATTAG
>Ga0209092_10001456_pt1 | contig 23033 bp, 10 predicted proteins | sample FraStrMetagenome_FD_187446 | JGI IMG/M metagenome (GOLD analysis project Ga0209092, IMG submission 187446) | Marine eukaryotic phytoplankton communities from Arctic Ocean - Fram Strait ARC3M Metagenome (SPAdes) (version 2) | ecosystem: Environmental > Aquatic > Marine > Oceanic | place: Fram... | reverse complement strand
AAAATAATATTGTGTGAAAATTGTGTAGTTATTACAAAATATGTATTGTTATTGTGCAAAAATAACATAATACGTATTAATAAAAAACATATTTAAGGCTGTACACAATAACGAACGTTCCCGAGGCATATTCCGGCGTTTCTTTGTCGCATTTGAGTTTGAGATATCATTGTCTCGCTTATGCCTATTCTCTAACATGTTACAATTTGATAGAGGATGAGGGAGAGAGTCAGATTGAGTCTTTTCCATGTGCTGAAGACGTGAGTCAAAGTTGTTCAATTTGGTAGTCAGTAGTTCTTCCAATTGTTCATTTTTAGAGTCGATGGTGCTCTGAAGTTGCTTGAGGATTGCTACGATAGATAGGTCCTGAGGGGATGGTTTCGTTGCTGGTTGCGAACTTGGGACACTGGGTGGTTTTTCACTAGTGGTTTGAGGGGGTCCCAAGCTCAAAGCACGAGGGGTTGGAGCAGGTTCAGAATTGGCGGGAAAATGATTTTTCTTAGCCTGGCGAGGAATCGGGGCGCGGTTGGTAGGTTTGGGCGGCATTTTTGCTGAGGGAGCATGAGTAGAGGCGAATAACCTGATAGAGTCAATATTATAATTGACTCGAGCACTGATGACGAAGTAAGTCTGAAGAACAAACTAATGGCACAACTTTAAACTTAGAAGTAAATAAATTGTGATTAATAATTTTATTGTTTTGAGTTTAAAGATTGACATGTTGTACATGCTAGTATTATCATCATTAGATGTAATTGAATCTTGTGATGTAATACCATGAACCATGGATCGTATTGATCAGCACTAGATGACGACACAGAAAGAATCTAATATGATGCAGAACTTCGTAGTGTCACTGTCATAGTCTACGCGATATTCAATACGGCGCATGTGAATGAACAAGGCTACAATGTAGTCGTATTCATAAAACTATGAATGCGATAGATTGTATCATAAAAACCTAATTTACAAAGTTCTCTTCACGTATACCCGGATGGCACACATCTAACCCAATATTCACAACTTTTCCATACTGAAATTTCTGATGATCTTCTCTTGAGATAAAAAAATCTCGTCATAAAAAATGCAACATGTATTCGGTTTATTTCCTTTCATCATATTGGCAAATTCCTGAGTTAATGTAACAATAGATTTTATCTTGAAACAAATTGAAAATAAATGTGAGCAATAAAGTTGAATTTATAAATGTCCTCTTAACTTGACATTTATTCTTATCGTAAGGGAAATAGAGAGTAAAACTGAATATTTGCGATCCGTCACCGTACTATACGAAGGCATCTAAATCAGTATAAACACATCATACACAACAACATAACTGCAAATAGAGTAAATTCTGCTATTCATAGGAATTGTACGAATATTTTTACGTAATCATGTATGAATGACAAACCCGGATTCTGCGTAAAAAAATACCAAAGACCCAGAGGGGTTTACTCGAAGCTCTCAAGAATGGTGCTTGACGAATTTTCTAATTAGCATCTTTGTTAGTCTTCGATCGGTAGAATGATGTACCGGAATAGGATTACTTCTACGCATCATTCGAAAATTTTATATTTCCACTGGTAGATGCTTTTATTTCTTAAAATAGGCGCCACTCGAAAACTAGTGCTGCACACAAGAGGGGGCAACTCTTACTCAAGAAACCCATCGACATAAACACGTACAAGTCAACTCTTAATGAATACAGTATGGCACCAATAGTTGCCACCAGTTTGGGGAGTCCGAGACAAATTATTGATGATGTCAAATTAGTTAACTTAATCGAATCTTTATCCAGATTTAATCCATCGACTAAAGTTCCGCTAACAGATCAAAATGATGCGCTTCATGGAACTTCTACCAATGAAACTAAAAAAGAATTATTTGCTGCAGAAAATGACATTGGTGACTTAATTCATGAACTATCTAAGCATCAAACTTGGAGGTTCCAAGAACGGGTTAGTTTTAAATTGTATCTTTTTGCTTCATTACAGCCTTATTACATAAACTTAACCCCTCGATTGTTTCGCATAATACAGGCCGACTTACATGAATGGACACCGGCTCTAGATGCTATCGACGCAGCCTTAATTGCGCTTGTTACATCTTCTCCAGGTCTCGTCTTAGTAGCAAATGAAAGCGGTGAAAAAATTGCCGAATCACTTGAAGAGGTAGAATCTGTTCCAAATGATGTAATCTCTTCGGTTACAATAATTCTTCGCTTCTTGTCATGCTTGCTGAGAAATTCTACATGCTCGAAATCCATATTCAACTCAATCGATGTCATTGTGAAGCTTTTGGGATCATCTAATGATAACATCTCAGACTTAGCAATAGAAGTTTTGATGAATCTCGTATCACCTCCTTTAGCACATCACCAGCAAACACCTGAAATGAATCACCTTTCAAATCCATTATTATCGTATAGATCATCGCATGAAAAAATTATGTGTGTTGCTCGGGGATGGGGTTCAAGAGGTTCTGGTCTTGGTTTATATACATGTGTCACAGCCGACAATTCAGATTTAGGACAAGGTTCTCTGCCTGTTTATGCAGGTGAACTTACGTTTGACTATTATGATGAATCCAACAAATCTAAAACAATTCAACTGGATCGATCTCAAATATTATCTTCAAAATCACCTAAATTAACAAAGCCAACCTCCATATTGTTTTTCGAATGTTTAAACCAAGCAGGAGGTAGAGAAAATATTCCACATGAAAAACTATTTCCACTTCTTTCCCAAATAAGACTAGCAAAGGACTTTTACACAAAAAACACGCGAGCAAATGCAGTAGAACGGAGGTTGAAAGCAATCATTTGTGCGCTTCATGCTCAACCTTCACACGAAGTCCTTGCTAGTTATTTCGCGGCTCAACCTGAACTTTGTGTTGAGATAATCGATCTTCTTAGACCCACAATTTCTTCCTCATCAGTGTCGTCTATTCCACTTTCTTCATCAAAGTATCAAAATGAATCACATAGTGCTATCCATTCCATTGCAGAATCTTCGAATGTTCCTTACAGAATAAAAAAGTTCGCTGTAGAAGTTCTACTTGCTCTTGTCAGTCCAAGGGATGGTTCTAATGGAGGCAATCCAGCTCGTTTACCAAATGTTCTGCAAGAGCTTGGAGTAGGCTCAAGCGTAGGAAAAGGTCAATATTTGGGATTTCTTCCTACATTAATTCGCTTCTCTCTAGCTTCACTCAACACATATTTAACTTCAGAAAATATGAAAAAGGACCAACCACATGATCAAATACCTGATGGCCCTATTGATTTTGGTATAGATTTAGGTTTCGCGTTTGTTGATGCTATTAAGGCACCAGCCCAACCTGCTAATGAACAAATAGAAGCTGGTGTAGAGTTTATAGATTCTGTACTTTCATTGACAGCTGCAGTAGTGTCTGTTCCTCATGGGACCGCTTCTCTAACCGATTGTGGCCTTATCCCTGCTCTTATCAGTACCATAGCACTGCATTCTCAAATTTCGAATTCTTCTACCTCAGTGAATGAAACCTATTTTGATTCACTGATGAATCACGTGAGTGCTCAAGCGATTCAGATTATTGATGGAGCAATCGCAACAAATTCCACATCTTTGAAAGTTTTTCTGGAATTGAAAGGCATTGATATATTGGTAAATCGTCTTCACGGTGAAATAGAAATACTGAAGCGTCGAGGAGAAGCTTTGAAGGATCCCGGAGAAAAAAATAAAGATTCACATTCAATGGAAATTGATGAGGAAGAAAAAGTTGAACAAAGTCTTGATATTGGATTACGAAAATTTTCGGGAATTTCACACACTGTTGATAAAGTTAGACCTCTTACATCATCACGCAGGGTCCTTCTTTTCTGTATTATTAGCTGTCTCAACTGCCTTCTTCATCAACAAGAATCTGCTACTTCCACATTTTCAGGTGGAGTTCAACTTCGGAGGAAGGAACTTACTGAATCTCTAATTGATATAATGGACAATGTGACATCCTACGGCGGAGCACTTACTGCTTTGACCGCAACTCTTCTCTCTGATGTAATGAATAGTGACCCTCAAGTTGTCCATCATGTGCATTCATCTGGTCTCTCATCTTCATTCTTACGCATGTTGAAATCAAAAGAAAAATATCTTTATAGATTCACTGAAGGATCTACTCAACAACTGGACTATTCGGTTCTTCCATTGACAGCTGAATTGGTAATGGCGCTACCTAATGTTTTATCTGCATTATCGCTTACTGAAGATGGTGCCAAACTTATCAAGGCAGCCAACCCTTTTCCTGCCTTACTGGCATTATTCTACTGCCCTCATTATGTTATGCCATTAAGCAATTGTCTGCTGAATGAAATGAGCGCAATTGTTGGTTCCGGACTTGACGAGTTAATGAGACATGTCCCATCGCTTCGGGATTTGGGAATTCGTGCTATAGTCGAGGCAATTAATCGGACTGTCATACTAGGAGAATCATTATTTCAGGACGAAAGTCACGCTGAGACAGAAACTCACGTAAATTCGACGAGGAATAAAAAACTAGAAAATGACAGGACTTGCCTTATGCAATATGCGTATAACATAAGCCAACTTTTGGAGCAAATTCTTCACAATGAAGTATTGGCTGAACCATTCATGGAAGCAGGAGGCTTAGAGTCTCTACTCAAACTGTATCCATATCTTATGCCTTTCGGATGTCAATTCCTTTCTCACATCAGCTGCTTGAGCAATCCTGCAACTGCAAATATAACGCATTCAACAACAACAAATGCCATAACATTGACAATTAAGTGTATTGCATCAAATTACGATTCTCAAAAGATTATAAAAATAGTGGCCAACGCTCTCAACTGTCAGGTAGACAATCTTTTTGAAAAGCAAAGGGCACTTCAGGCTCTTTCTAGTCCTCGTAAAATTAGTTCTGACGACGGAATTAACGAAATTCTTGAAAATACACCTAACTCTCCTCTTCATATGATTATAATGTCTCCTGAAACTTCGGCTTTTTCAGACGCTCTTGCATCCTATCTTAGAGAAATTGTTGTTACAGAATGGTTGATTATAATTCTTTCATCTGTGATTCGGGCTGCGTGTCAAAGGAGCAGTGAAATGGGAAACGGCTTTATTGGAAGGAATTTTGAGAAATGGAAAACCGAAATATCCTCAGAATCATTTTTCAATTTAATTCATAAGGTCTCAAAATTACATTGCCTTGCAATGTTTGAAGTTTGTCGGATTCGAAGTGAAGTTGAATTTGAAGAATTGGACTCAAAAAGGTGCCAACCCAAGAATAAGCTAGAACACAATCCTGATGCACCTCGATACCGCCTACGTATTGTTTGCCAAGAAGGGGCAGTAGTACGTGATGGTATCGACATCGACTCCTGTAGTAGTGTCGGTAGTTTGCAAATGGGTGAAATAGTTGAAGCATTTGACAGATGTATCAATTCTTCAGGAGTAATGCGCTATCACACATCTAGGGGCTGGGTTTCGGAACAGACAAGGGGACATGGGCGCGAACCTATTGCAGAAGTTATATCATTGCATTGTAATTCTTCACCGACTGCAATGAACACAGCGAATGCACAAGGAAAAGAGCTGAAAAGAATTGAATGGGAAGTTCCCACGTTACGTGCTGCTAGTGCTTCAATACTAGGTCGTCTCCAGAATTGTCAAAAAAGTCTATTTTCATGTTTGAGTAGAGTCATAGTTCAGGGAGTTCGTTGTCGTTGGCCAACATCAAATTCTCAAGCAAGCGCAAATACTGGTGGTATAATTAAATTATTGACAGCTCATATTAAACTGAGCTTCGATACAAGCATTTTCAACAATTCGCAAGATTCCAAGCATCACAATGCTGCTATTTCATTATATCTAAGCACAGCACTGGAGCTACTCCATTCGTGCTTATTTGAAGAAAAGCGAGAAAGGAGAGTCCTTAACGTTCCTTTATTGATAAGTATTCTAGCGCTTGATTGGAAATCAAATGATAACAGTGACTTTCCGTATACACCAACAACTGGTGTTTTAGGAGCTATCCGATTTATTTTAAAACACAGTCTTAACGATATGGCTATTCATTCAAAAGAAGAGATCAAGCGGAAGAAAAAAGATTTTTTTGAAAAAGGGACAGAATCTTTCGAAGTTGACAATGTGTCAAAGAAATTATCTCTAAGATTGAGTAAACCTGTTGCTGCTAGTCTACCTCCGACATTGAACCTACTTAGAAGACTTGCCTCACGAACCTTGATTATTGATTCTCAAATAAGCTCGGCTCTAACGAAAACAAAATCTGCTGATTTGATAGCTTTTTTAGGTGAGGTCGGAAAAGACAAGAGGATAACAAATGATTCTTCGGAATTTGTGGCTGGGTTATTAGCTCGCGAACTCCATTGCTCTCTTGCTGATATTGCGCTGGAGCTGTGGGTAGATCCAAGGCTTGCTTGTGCACCGGCCCATATCATCCATCCCATTACATCTTTTCTAGGAGAAATTTTGAGTTGCCTTGAAGAAGCAAAAAAACCATTGGCTCAAGACGCGTCCTCAAATAGGTCTCATAATAGTAGATCTTCTTCTGATGGACCAGGTAGAGATGTTCCTGACCTTCAAGATAGGGTTCGGGCATTAAGAAGCCTCTCGGAGTCCATGATCGGATACTTTGAACTCAACGCAACTTCGCGATTTTCATTAGAATCGACATCTAGACCTAATGAAGGATCGAATAGGACATCATCACAACTACTTGCTTCTGACATGTTCGAGCCAAGTGAAGAAATATTAGATCGCTTGACCGAAATGGGGTTTAGCCGTGAACATGCTCTAGAAGCTCTTGAGACAACACAATCGAATACCCTCGAAGAAGCCATGGAACATGCTCTTGCACACCCCCCTTCCAGCCCAGCTACCTTGGAGAGAAGAAATGCAGCCAGGGAAGAAAGAAGACGAAGTGAAAGGGAAAGAGCGGCGGCTTTGCAGCAACGTGCGATCATTTCAAGAGAGATTGCAGCAAGGGGAGAAAGAGCCGATTCAAATAGAAATAGTCTTTTCCAAGGAGAACGAAGAATTAATGAGCGAAACAATGAACAGGAACAATCAAATAGTAACAATGTGAATAACTCCTCACAAGATTCAACTTCGGTGAACATAGACAAAGATAGCAAAGGAACTTCAGCTAAAGCAGAGAAAAGTTCGATCGATGAAACAAAAAAGGCCAAGCCATCTCGTGTTACTGACTGTCTTGACAAGCTAAGAGATGAATTACATTTGACAGCTCTCAAATTGATAGAGGGGGGAAGTTCCGGCATTTGTATCGAAGATGCCTCTATGCAAGAAACACAACTAGCATCATCCAAAGATTACATCCGCCTTGGCCGTTTCGATGAAGGACATGGATACGGTGACGGAGAAGCTGAAGCTATGACAACTGTTTTATCTCACTTTCTTCTTGAGTTGTGTAGTCGTTATCCAAGTGATCGCTCGAAACTTATCAATGCAATTCTTCAACGTATAAAGTCACACACAAAAACTCAAGGACCCACTGTTCACATAATTGCTGGCCATGAAAATGATTTTGCAGCACTTTGTCATGCTGCGGTAATAATATTTCGTGCTCTTCCTCGAACTAGAGTCTTATTTCTAGCAAATGGTATGCATAGTATCCTTATAGGTTCCATTCGAAATTTCTTATCATTAAGGGGTGATGTTTTCTCTTGGCCAATTTGGTTACCGTCAGTATTGCTGCTTCTTGATGTATTTGCTCAACCAACCGCTGCAGCCATTGATCTTGAAGAACATCGAACAAATGGAACCTCACGTAAAAGTAAAAGTGAGTATTCAAGGGCTTGTTCTGAACGTAAGAAATACTCAGCTCAAGTAGCGAAAATAGCGAAAGAAATATTCTCAACAATGAATGGAAACTCGAATTCTAATATTGGAAAGAGGAAACGACTTAAAGAAGCTAATGAAAAGAAAAATGATCTTAAAGATGTGAACAAATATCCATCGAACGATACGGAGAAGAGCGAAAATGAAGGTCAAAAAGTCAAATCAAATGTATCTGAAACGAACAAAAGAAAACAAGAGTCGTTCCCTCCAATACCTGTTTACACTCCTCTTATGCCTCACGACGAAGCTGAGATTTGCATGGCATTATGCACAAGAATTTTAGGTCTACATTCAAAAAACCAATCATCATCTTCCAGCAAACCAAAAGTGACAAAGCCCCCTCCTGGAACTGTGCATGCATGTCTTTTGCTCCTTGCGAGAATTTTGCGTTCACACCGTTTAGCATCGAACTGCTTAAGAAAAGGCGGCGCGGAGCTTCTTTTGACTCTTCCCCGAGAAAGCAGATTCGTTGGCAATACGAGTTTGGTTGGAGTGGTCTTGCGCCACATGGTTGAAGACGAACATACTTTGAGAACTTCTATGGAAACTGAAATAAGAACAACCGTTACTAGACTACATCGGCAAAACCAAAATGTTAGCTCTAGGAATTCAGTTCCCCGAGTTAAAGGAAGTTCTTTTATTCAAGCTGTTATTCCTCTGATATGTAGAGATTCAATAGTTTTTTTGAAGGCCGCTGCCACGACTGTGAAGGTCGAACATAACCTTAGTGACGTTGAAGGAAGACAAACCCAAAATAATTCCCCACGTATTATTCTCCTTTCTCCTGAGGAACGAGCAAAAAATGCGAGGTTGCTGATAGACAGATTTGGAATACACAACAATGGCCAATCGCATACTTTTAGTCCAAATGTCAATTCACCTTCATCCTCACATAAATCAAGATCCTCATCGCTTTCTACGACTCCAAATCTTAAACGCGGTAGAGCTCGTTCATCATCAGATAGCAAGCTTCCGAAATCCAAGACCAGTCATTACATGTCCATGAAACGAGGATCGGCAACAAAAAGAAGTAAAAAAGAGAAGTATCAAAAGAACTCTGTATTATCGACATCAGGTACCTCTGGAAGCTTTATTCTTTTGAATGGTTCAGCAACAAATCACATAGTGTCACTGTTACTTTCTGATTTGACCATTGTTGCAAAAAAGGAACAAGAGAATTTGAATGCATCTTCCTCTAGTGCTGTGTCTTTTCTTCGAGCGTGTGATTACTTAGAAATACTTTCTGATTTAGTTCTTGCTGTACCTGCGTGTGCAGCTGCAATTCATCGATATCCCAACTTAAATAACTTTTTTTCATTGAAACAACATCAAAATTCAATATTCAACTCGGATACCGGGAATGAAAAAAATTCATCAAGTGCTGTTGCATATCTCATTCATTCGTTGCTTTCTCAAGAACGGCGCAATAATCTGAAAGATAGTGACAGCCATAATGTGCAAGTAAATGATGAGAAATGGAAATCGGAAAATGAAAAAAAGAAAGTGCTTTTTATGAGGACAAAATTAGCTCAATCTACGTCACGCTTACTTGTTGCCTTGTGTGCGAGAGCTGGTGAAGGTAGAATTCAAGTGATATCGGAATTGTCACTAGCCTTTCGTGGAAAAACATATGCCCATAAGCCGATTTCTCCAAATGATGATTCTCTCAAAGATATTGTCGAAGACAAAAAGATGTGGGCATTACAATCTTGGGCAGAATTGTGCATCGGGCTCGCAGATCCTCGAAGTAATGGAATACGTCAAGGGAAACATGCTACTACTCCACATTTTCAAGTTGTAAAGACAATGCTTGAGCATGGAATGGGACACGCGATTATGTGTGCAGTAAGTTGTATCAATTTACATCATCCGATGGCTTCAATTGTTGTTTCTGCTTTGATGAGGCCTTTGGAGGTTTTAACAAGGATCGCTGTAACTACAGAAGTGGAAAAAATGGTAGAAGCCGAAGCTGTGGAAATAGAAAGAAAAAATTTGAAAAATAATGAAAATGAAACCACTGGAAAAAGCGGAAAACAACCGCATCGTGGAAACGACTCCGCATCAACTGCGCGACGACAATTTCCAAGTTCAACACAACGATCTGAAAATTCGTTTGTCGATGACAATATGCTTGAAGACGGATTTGATCCCGATACGGCTGAAAGAGCCCAGCGAAGTGCTAGACGGAATGCTCAAAGGGACATTAGGAGAATGAACTTTCATCATTTTGCCAGAGGAATGGAAGGTTTTGGTGACGATGACGAAGAAGAAGAAGAAGATGATGATGATGAAGATAATGATGAAGGAGATGTTGAGATGGAAGAACTTGAAGAAGTGAGTGTCACAACTGAAGAAGATGACGAATCAATGGAAATAGAGGATGATGATGCAAGTGAAATAGACGATGAGGAGGAAATTGAAGGAATTGAAGAAATTGAAGTGCATTTAGGTGAAGCAAATCAGGAAGATAATGATGTCAACAACAACGAGAGTGAAGATGCTAGTCATGAAATGAGTGAAGCCGAAGAAAGCGGTGAAAGTCATTCATCTACTTCCTCGTCGGAGATTGAAAATATGGACCTGGATGAACAAAGCCAAAACTCTGCTGAAGACACGGAAGATGGAGAAATTGACCATGAAAATGTGAATCTTGTCGACTTACTAGGCGATGAAGAGGACAACGATTTCTTTACAAGTAGCGGAGGTCTGGATGAGGACGATGATGCTGGTACAGGATCGGATGGGGAGCTTGAGGAAGGTTGGACAAGAGTAAATTCATCAGGCTTTCGTGGAGTTGTACTCGGAAACCGACAATTTTCAAGCAGATCAAATGAGTCTGATGGCCACGGTAGGCGGAGAAGATTCATCATTGACAGAATTGAAAGGCCCGACGAAATGCTTGGTAATCTTAGAGACATATTACACACTAGTCCAGATATGCAACGAGATACAATACAAGAGATAGAAGAACACCTTGGCATACGAATTTTGAGCAATCATAGACCAAATGCAAACGCTACAAATAGGACAGCAAGAAGCAATGCCAATGAAGATTTGAACTCATATGATCGTGGCGCAGTAGGAGTATTGCCTTCTGTCCACCAACCAAATGCCCTCACAGAAAGCAACCATCTATCTGGATACAACCCTTCTAGGAGATGGAATGAAAACAGTTCAATGGAATACACCTATGGATCTGGTATGATAAGGATTGAGCATTTGAATCTTTTTGCCTCAGGGAGTAATCAACGTGATGTAGATTCAGTGAATATGCCTTCTGTAATAGATACTCAATTGTTTCCGGGAGGTACTGCTGCGGCAATGCATTCTAGAGCACAGCAACATCTTCATCCGCTTTTGTCTGATATTGAGCTTCCTCCAGTACACTCTGTCTCCTCAACTGTTGAACCACATAGTATCCGAATGCATAGAATAAATCAATCTGACGATGCAAGACTTCTCGGCGAACTAAGTTTTGGCTCAATAATGGCTTCTGGTAGTTTCCTTTCCAGCTCCAACGGTAATATAATTCGTCTAAATAGAAACCCTCATTGGTCTCGTGGTCTCAGTAGCACAGGAAATGGGAATAGTTCTGAAGCCCGCTGGACTGCCGATGGACAGCCTTTAGATAATACAACTAGAGAATTTGCTCATGCTTTCGAGTCTGTATTGCAAGAAACAATATCACGCGAGAGCAATGATAGGTCTAATGTGAATGAATCATCCAATGATGCTAGTAGAATGCCAGAAACGAATGCTACCACTCGAAATGCAGAGGATGAACTAAATGTTTCTCAGATGACCGAGGAGGTTAATGTCGAAAATTCTAATACGAATAATGCACGTGTACAAGTGAATTCGGATTTATCAAATGCAACAGGCACTATCCGTACTCAACAGCGTAATGATATGGGCACTAACTTGACCAGTACTTTAGGACAAGATGCTAATTCCAATGCAATTATGACAGGAAATCAGCAAGCAACTAATCAATCTGATTTATCTTTGGACAGTAGTAATGTGGAAGGTAATAACAGCGAAGGTGAGGCAGTCGCCTCATCTCTTGCCGCAGGGCTTCGACTCTCCCCTAGAAGCGAAAGCAGTGCTAACTTAAGTTTGGGCGAAACTACTACTGCAGAAATGAATAGTACGCATGAAACTCCTGCAACTAGAACTGATCATGAAGGTACAACTGAAAACCAAATTCCTGAACAAGAATCTCAGAATACTGCTAATGTGGACAATATAACAGCGGCTAGCGGCGCTGAGGAAACAAGTAATATGCCTTTTCGTGATGAAAATCCCGAAACGGATAATAGTTCAAATTCCAATGGTCTTACATGCCCCCCAGGTATGGATTTGGAAGTGTTTAATAGTTTACCTGTTGAAGTACAACGAGAAGTTGTGGAACAGCACCAAGCCACTTTGATGAATGTGATGGAACAACTCGATTCTTCATCTGGATTGGATCCAGAAGCGCTTGCTGCATTGCCTGAAGACATGCAAAGAGAGGCTATCGCACAAGAACAACAACAACGACGCCGCGAACAAAGTGAACCTGCAAACCCATCAAATGCTCAAGAAATGGATAACGCTAGTTTCCTTGCCTCATTGTCATCTCCAGAATTAAGAGCAGAAGTTCTCTTAGATGCAGATGAAGCATTTTTAAACAGCCTCCCTCCCGAAATTGTTGCCGAAGTTCAAATGCTGAGAGAAACAAGATCTCATTCGAGACATAGTAGAGCAAGCAATCATCTTCTTTCTCATGCCATGGAAGGCTCAAACAATAATAGAAATCTATCAAACAGAGCTCAATCTGGAGAAAATAACGTGAACATGATAAGTTCTAGTAAAAGGAGGCAACGTACGGGGAAGGTTCAAGTAAAGTTTGATAGAGTAGATGTTATATACGTTCCTTCAACTGTAAAGGAGAGATTTGGGCCTTTTATTACAGAAAATTCAATGAAAACCCTTCTACGCCTGATTTATCTCCTTTCTCCCATCAGCAACAATCTTCTTGAGAATCTAATACAGAATTTATGCACAAATAGGGTGCATAGATATGCTTTTCTTACCTCATTTGTTTCTCTCTTAAATGACGATATAAAGGGAGCAGTTGCTGGTGTTCACATTTTGAATACAACCGTGGAAAACAGAAATGATGGTGGAAATATGTCCCCTAATTTTACTGAAGAATTTCCGCCTTCAAAACTTATCGGTACAGCACCAGAAAAAATTGAAAATGATCCTCTTGACTTTGTTATGTCTAGAAGAAAGAACGGTGGGAAAAATAAGGTCTTGCTGGCAACATATCTTCCCACAAGGTACGAAAATCATTTTAATTACAGTGTATCGAACTTACAACCTCTAACTCAATTTTGTCTTTTTCTGTTCATAAGTTCTCGTCATTCAAAACTTGGCGAAATGGTGCCACCTGAAGTCGCAAAACGGATTATCGAGACACTTACATTTCTCGCTGCTAAATCTACTCGCATGTGTCTTAGTATGTTAGTAGTTAACGAAGGTGATGCTTTATTAGAGAACCAACATAGGAGGTCGAGTTGCCTTGATTTATTATTGAACCTCTTCGATCATCCATTGTACTCTAGGAGTTCAACTAATCTAGAGAAGCTTTTGATACTTGTTGACATTGTTGTGGCTCCTTTAAAAGACTTACCAAAATTTGGTGATATGGGAACCGATATAAGCAAAAAGGATTTGGACGCAGCAGCCGCTGTTAAAAAAGAGTGGATTTTAGTTCCACAACCGCACGTTTCGCATAAGAGACTACAATCTCTTTGTTCTGTATTAAGGCTTGAAACATGTAAAGATTCATCGTTGCAGAAAGTTAACATGATTGCAAGACGGTTGTGCCGTGTCCGAGAAAATAGGTCTTGTGTTTTAAGAGAACTTGCTTATGTAGCCCAATCACTAGGGAAAGATGCAATCAGAGACTTAAAAATGTTGAGTCTCCGATTAAATGATGCAGTTACGATGCATAAAGGACAATTATCTTCATCTAATTCGTCTTCTGATAATATCAATACTATCACAACGAATGAAAATGGAATCTCTCAAGGCCTTCAACGCGCAACACCAGGAAGTGCTGTAGCTCTTTCAACTAGTACAAGTGAGTTAAAACTCTTAAGAGTCCTACAGACTTTGCAAAGTTTATGTGCAGAAACAAGCGACGAATACACAGGGAAGAAAAATGACAGCAATTTATTCGTTACTCAAGAAATGCTGTCCTTATTGAACAGTATAGATCTTGGGTCTCTATGGGACGAGTTGATGTCATGCTTAAAGTTCGTATTAGTTCTTGAAGGAGTATCCGACATGGATGCCGGCGAGAAGAAGATTACTGATCCAGATACAGTTAACGATAGTATTGAGGTTCAACCAAAAAATCGAAAACCTCAACGTGTTAAAAAACTGCAAAATAGTGCGGCGGGCTTGCTTACTAGATTCTTGCCTGCGATTGAGGCGTTCTTTCTTGTTAACGCTAGTCATTTAGCTGATGGAGTTGGTCGCGACACTCAAGAATCCGATAATAAGAGTCCTGCATTAGCAACCTTAGTAGACGGTGATAGACTAGTCAATTTTGTTTCTATTAATAAGGTTTTGCTAAATGCATTACTGAGATCAAACCCTTCTCTTCTCGAGAGAGGTTTGCAATCAATGATCCAAGTACCTCAGTGTCGGCCTTACCTAGATTTTGATGTAAAGAGGCATTGGTTCAAAACTCAGCTCAGGCGTCACAGAAATCGCAGAGGGACATTGAAATTGAATATTCAAAGAAATCATGTATTCGAAGACACTTATAGACAGATAAGCAAATGCCCTGCGGAGCATTTGAAGTGGCGTTTACATATCACTTTTAAAGGCGAGGAAGGTGTTGATGCAGGTGGTTTATCTCGTGAATTCTTCGGTATTCTAGCCAAAGAAATGTTCAATCCAAATTATGCTCTTTTTACTTCAACTGAAGATGGCTGTACCTTCCAACCAAATCCCAACAGTAGCATAAATCCAGATCATTTGAGTTTTTTCCGCGTTGTAGGCCGTATCGTTGGGAAAGCTTTGGTTGATGGGTTTTTGATGGATGCACATTTTACAAGGAGTCTGTACAAGCATATGCTTGGTATAAAGGTATGTTTTATTGCTTGGATATTCAATTTATTTCTTTTCTTAGGTGACTCATTAACACACTTAATTGTCGCTATTGCTGCAGCCGACGCATCATGATATGCAAGCCATTGATCCAGACTTTTACAAGAATTTAAAAATGATACTTGAATACAACTTAGATGACATTGGCTTGGACCACTTAACATTCTCAACAGAAGAGTTCTCATTTGGTAGAAGTCAAACAATTGATTTGATACCAAATGGAAGAAATATCCGTGTTACAGAAGGAAAGAAAGAAAAATATGTTCAACTTGTTTGTCAGCATAGAATGACAAGCTCTATTCAACAACAAATAAAAGCTTATTTAGAAGGATTCTACGACCTAGTGAAGCCGGAGCTTATTTCTATTTTCAACGCCAAAGAATTAGAATTATTAATTTCTGGCATGCCGGATATTGACATGCATGATTTACGTAAGAATACAGATTATCAGGGATACAAGGCTACCGATAAGGAAATTGGTTGGTTTTGGAATATCATGTTTACAATGAAGCGCAGTGAAAAAGCAGCATTTCTACAGTTTGTCACTGGAAGTGCTAAAGTACCATTAGATGGGTTTTCGCAACTGCAAGGAATGCGGGGGACGCAAAAATTTTCAATTCATAAAGCTGGTGGGTCTAGTGGCGCACTCATGTCGGCTCATACTTGTTTTAATGCATTGGATCTCCCTGTATATAGTAGCGAAAAAGAAATGAGGGAAAAATTGATTTATGCCATTACGGAAGGTGCTGGTGGATTCATGTTTGCATAAAAAAGTTTTGTGGAGCTGTAGTTTAGCTTTTACATATTTACTTGTTCAATCCACTTGAAAAATAATTAATCTCTATAAAAGAAATTCTATACAAATACTCGTAATTTGTTATTTGGAAAACGATGTGAAAGTGTACTCATATTTTCTATTTTGTTATCATTATGGCCATTGTTCAATGAAGGATTTTATGTTTTTTGTCATGAATCTACAAAGATTAAAATATCTGATATTGCCATTGCACTCTGATGGTTTGATAACCTCATGAAAGAATTTGATGCAAGGTAATCACCGTAGTTGTGGAAACGAACAAAAATAAAGTTGCGCGTGCGTAATTCATGCTATTAGACGGCAGGATCTCAAAGCATTATACAAAAAAAAAAACATCTTCTGCTGCTGTATTTCATTTTCTCACAGCCCCATACAAAACAAAGACAACATAGACAACCATGACTAAGTCCGCCGTCATCATCATTACTGGAGGAGGAGGTTTTCTCGGACAAGCTCTTGCTGCATCACTATTGGAACAAGGATCGGTCCAGACTGTCGAAACATCCACTGCTCCCATATCCCACATTCTTTTGGCCGATATTTATTTTCCAAAAACCTTATCACCGGCCTTAGAATCCTCCTCCCTAGTTTCGAAATGTCAAGGAGATGTATCCGATAAAATCTACGTCGATTCTTTGTACGAAAAGGCCATTCCAAAGGATAGGAACCAGCAAGATATTCATGTCTCCGTGTTTCATTTAGGTGCTGTGATGAGTGGAGATGGAGAACGAGATTTTGATTTGGCCATGAACGTGAATCTAATAGGTGGTATGAATATGCTGCAAGGAGCACGGGCTCATATTTCTCCCACTAAGGGATTTTCAAGCATTGCCAAATTTGTGTTTGTATCTGCTGGAGCAACGATTGGGTCAGGAGATGTGACCGATTATGTTCAAAAAGAGGATGTTATTGGAGACTCCACTCGTGCTACTCCTCATACTACCTATGGTATGACAAAGGCTTGTTGTGAATTACTCATGACCGATATGTCACGACGAAATTTTGTAGATGGTAGAGGTGTTCGGTTACCCACCATTATTGTGCGTGCCGGAACGCCGAATGGTGCCACCACGGGATGTTTTTCAGGTGTGATTCGTGAACCATTGTCGGGTATTGATGTCGATCTTCCCATTGCGAGAGATGTCAAACATGCTATGACTGGGAAACGTTCTGCCGTCGATGCTATGATTCGAATGCACAATATTGAGAAATCAAAAATTGAATCTATTTTGGGATTTGATCGAACAGTCTTTTTACCTTCGAGAGCTTTGTCCTTGGGGGATTTGGAAGATGCTTTGTATTCCATTGTCTCTCCGACCAGCCGTGACAAACTAGGAACTATTCATTACAAAGTAGATGAATTCTTATCGAATGTGGTGGGTGGATTTCCTACTAAAATGAATGCGGAGAGAGCCATGGCATTAGGAGTCCCACCGGCCCCTGACGCGGAAGCACTCGTGAGACAATATGCCGAAGATTTTGCAAGTGCTCTTGTCGAGGGTATTGACATAATTTCTCCTTCTGGTAAACCGACGTCCATTCACCCAAAATCAAAATGTTCTCACAAAGTCGCTGTCGTGACGGGAGGGGGATCGGGTATAGGCCGGGCGGTATCCGAACGTCTTGCGAAGGGAGGATACAATGTCGTGTTAGCCGGTCGACGAACACAGACTTTAGAGGAAACGCGGGATCTCTTACGTCAAATAAATCCTCAAAATCAATATATAAGTATCCCCACGGATGTCAGTATTGATACGGATGTTCAAAACCTATTTCGTAAAACGATGGAATCCTTTGGACGAATCGATTTATTATTTAACAATGCTGGTACCAATGCACCTCGGGCCAATGTTGCGGACGTGAGCTTGGATGATTTTGAACGTGTTTACAAAACCAATGTCGTAGGTCCATTCTTATGTGCCAAGGAGGCAATGAAATATATGAAGGAATTAGGAGGTGGACGAATTATCAACAATGGTAGTATTAGTGCCCAAATTCCTCGTCCTCAATCCATCTGTTATACAACCTCGAAACATGCTGTCAATGGACTGACCAAGTGTATCGCCTTGGATGGACGAGAAATGAATATTGCATGTGGTCAGATCGATTTTGGGAATGTGGTGAGTGACATTAGTCGTGCTACGAATGATCCAAGCAAAGGAGCGTTACAGGCAAACGGCAGTTATTTAGTGGAACATAGTATGATGCTGAAGGATGCTGCGGAAACTGTCTTTGCAATGGCAAATTTGCCATTAGAGGCGAATGTCTTGAATATGACAGTGATTGCCACACAAATGCCGTTCGTGGGTCGGGGATAAAGTATGTAGATAATAATGACAAACGGATGGCCATGTTCCTATTTTTTTCAAGGGTAACATTGTTGTTTGTGCTACTAACATATTAGAATGAATAAATAAAGTAGAGGATCATTATGTGAATTATCACATGATTATCCAAATAATTCATATAAAGCTGAAAATTAACCATAACAATTTCGATGAACGAGGCAAAAAAAATGGAAGCAAATGTCAAAACATCATCTTAGCCAAGTTCCTAATGGCATAAGTCAAATTTCCAAACGAAATGATTTTCATTTTCATTTTCCCTCTCTTTTTTCATCCAAAAAAAAATGACAAATCAAACAGTAGACGTTCCTTCCATCTCAGACTATGTCTATCTTCTTAAGGTAGGGATCCCTAGGGACGTGAAGATCGAGGATCCATCTTCGAATGCAGCTTAGTATAACACGTAAAAAATAACATGCCTTAACGTAACATCCTACATAAATTGTGAGACAAATTTTTTAAAAGTGTAAGTTACTTTTGGATTCACAAAATAGAATCACAAAATAGAATCACAAAATAGAATCACAGATAGAATAATCAACTATTGTAAACATTACAAACAGAGACAACATGAGTGGTGATGAAACGGCACGAAAACGACGACAACTTGATTACTTGTTCCAAAGGAAGGATCTCAATCGAGATTTTATGGAACATATCAGGATGAAAAATTGGAAAGTCCTCCAGGCTTTGGAAAAAGGAACATTCACACCTGACCAGTGCCCTTTCTTTTACGACGAAATTGAGCAGTATAAGTCTCATGAGGTTTATTTGAGAGAAGCATGTTCCCTGTTCACGTTTGGCTCAGGAGATTGTGGTCCATTGGCGTTAGGTGACCATCGCTTAGATGCGAGTACACCGGCTCAAGTGAACACGATTCCTAACAATGGTACCGTGTTAGCATGTGGTGGTAAGTAAACGTTGTACAATATTATTTTTTCTTGTGGATACAGGACATTACTCATAATGATTGTTACAAATTATAGGACTTCATTCTGCCATTGTAAGTGCTGACAACAATGCTAGTATGTCGACATACGAACCAAAAAAGAAGATATCAGCTCTTCTCAAAAACGTGGATGCTCAGTTGCAAGAAAAGGTCATGTTGAATCTTAAATTTGGAGATTTTCTCTTTAGAGAAAGTGAAACGCCAATCCTTGACGCAGAAAAGTTCACTGATTACTGTAAGCAGTACATTCAATTTGCTAAAAAAATAGAAGCAAAAACACAAGACCAAGATTCGGATGCTTTTCCTCATGAAAAAACGGAAGAAGTTGGAGCTGATGAAACCAACACTGATGGAAATATTGTGTTGAGTGAAGAAATCAAAGTGCTACATTCAAAGGGAGAACGTCTGGATGAAGACTATGGGGGTTGGACAGGAATTCTGGAAGCCGAAGAGGAGGATATGGAGGACGCAGCAGAAGATTCCGAACATAATTTAATTGAAATAGGACTGCATGAAATCACTGAAAAAGCAATCTCAGACTTCTATGCATTCAGTTTTTCCGATGATGAGTTTTAAGCTGCATTGGAAGCTATGGATTTATCTAGTGATTAATTTTCAAATATACTTAAAAAACGAAGTTGTTATCTTTTTTAAATTGTGCGAAAAAAAATTGTCGTGAATCTTATTGCATTTTTCAAAATTTGCCTTCATGCCCTTCACCTCAAATTAATTCTCTTTTCAAAACTAAGGATTGGAATACTAAGATGTTTTCTTTGATTGCGGTGTTAAGGTTGATGAAACTGAACTGAGTCCCAATAATCCAAGTTTTTGATTTGCCCATCCGTCAAAGAGTTGTTGTGGAGCTTGAAATCTGGTATTATGTCGACATACGAACCAAACAAGAAGATAAATTTGGAGATTTTCTCCTTAGAGAAAGTGATAAGCCAATCCTTGACGCAGAAAAGTTCACTGATTACTGTAAGCAGTACATTCAATTTGCTAAAAAAATAGAAGCAAAAACACAAGACCAAGATTCGGATGCTTTTCCTCATGAAAAAACGGAAGAAGTTGGAGCTGATGAAACCAACACTGATGAAACTGTCTAAACTTGAGCGTCTTGTCATGAGAAACAATGTTGGTAAAGTTCAACTTAATTTTGGTATTAGTAAAGGGATGCCGTTCGAAAAAGTACCACGAAAGAACAACAAGGGGGTTGTCTGTTGCTTTGCTGTGTTGGAAGCTGGAAAAGCTCCTGTTTCCCTCGTGTTTATGGTTACTAAGAATGACCTTGATCCACTTCATTCAAAACTTGAAGAAATGGCCTCTTGAAAGTCATTTTAATTTATATACAATAGTTAATAATTCTCACAAGTTAAGTATAATGTTTCTTTGATCTAGAATCGATATGTATGTTCAATTATTTTAATATGTAGGAGTAGTTAGTAAGCTGCATGTGCTTCTATCCATCCAGCCTTGCGAGTTACTTGGCCTGTGACAGGATCTGTGCTTTCTGATGAGGTTGCACGCATGAGGCTTTTACGAACTTCATCAAAGGTAAAGATTAATAAAGCGAATGGAATTCCACAAAACCAATGAAACAAACGAATGTCTCTAGTGCCCAATGCCTTATTTATTGGTAGACAATAAGCCAGCCAAACTACCAATATCATCTCTGTACCAATACCAAAAAGCATAAAATTATTACGCATTCCCTGTTTCGTGATAGAAAGCCAACGAGTCTTGCAAACGAGAATACCAGCTACCTCACCAATAACAATAGAGCCGAAAAATGCACCTTGAGCATGCTTCAGAGCGTTATAAGCACTTTCAGAGGAAGCAATATTTTTACATGTCTTGTAATTTGTGTCGGTTGATCCACCCCATTCACTGTCACCCAAAAAATCGGAAGTATAACACACACCGGGACAAAGGCCATCTTCATTTCACCAAATAAGCGATACATCCGTCACTCCGTCATCCATGTTTCATGAACCCGCACCCATTCTAATTTCGTAATGTCTCCACTAATACAACGTTCCCGCAATAGAGCCGTAGATAATCGTTTCGTATGTTTCTTGGAGACGCATTGATGTTCTTCGTATTCCATCAAATACAATCCATTCCCCAATGTCTGTTCTTGCACATTGTCAATCCAAATGGTATACGTGTCGTCTCCTTTACGACAGGCATAGGCATTGTACAAATCGGTTATGAGGTCTTTGTAGGATGACTTCACACCGGAGGGTGATACCAATGTAAATGGAGGAGAGGACTCAGAGATTGTTTGAACAAAATGGGTATTGAAATTTTCGTTTGTTTGTGGGATTTCGGCCTTGAACCATTGGACGAAGAATTTATGGAGTGATTCTATTTCGGTTTGTCGGGGATTCATGATTGAAATGAAGGATGTTATGAATGTCCAATCTCGAAATGTTGCGGCACAATTTGTAAAGCATCCAATATTTTAGTTTCTTATCCTTCTGCGCTGGTTGATTATAATTGTTTTTTCGTAGTTTTATTTGCACGTAACGTCCCAACTTTTTCTACAAAGCAAGTCATGACAAAAAAATAACGAAAACATAAATAAACAATAAAATTACTACTTCGTTTAACACAATACTCCTATAATGTTAGATAAAATGTAAGAGAAAGAACCTAAAAGATATATAACATAGTTTAGACTGCCGGATCAGGAGGACGAACTGTATCTAAATAAAAAGGCAAATAGTCGTTCGTATTCAATTCAGTTTCCATATCAAACATATTATGAAACAAAATAATGAAACGAAGCTTCTCTGACTTGCACTCGATGTCAAATTTATATTAAACCTTCTATCGAAAATATAGACAACTATTTTAGCTATTTGTTTCGATGACGATTATAATTCTGAGTTGAGTCGGATGGAATCTTGATGAAAATACGCGGGAGATGGAATTGCATTTTAGGTCGTAGAATTTCGTAGATCTTTGTATTGGAAAAATTGCGTGAGTGCAATTTGAAGATAAATCTACACATAAATTGTAAAACAAATTTTAAAAGTGTAAGTTACTTTTTTAATCACAAAATAGCAGAAAAGGACAAAGCAACAGTAAGTTCATGACAGGAAAACCGTTCACGTTCCTATTTTATTGTTGCATGCCTTTCTAAATCTTAATATTGTAATCATTACAAACAGAGACAACATGAGTGGTGATCAAAAACGGCGTATCATTAGTGTTAGCAGGAAGGGTAAATGGGCGCAAAAGGCGACCGCCCCCAAGCCCTCCATGCACGCTCCTACTAATAGCTCAAACGCTAATCGCGCCAATCCATTTGGAGTGATAAGCTTTGCAGCTCCCAGCAATCAGACTAAACTACCGCCAATAATTCCAGCAACATCGACTGAATTACAGCAGCAACAATCCACTGTAAAGCAAGCATCAAATCCATTTGCATCCATTTCATTTGCTGATGCATCCAACAGACGAAAATTTTCTCCTGTGGCAATCCCTACAATTAAGCCTGCAACATCCAATAATTCTGCTTTTGCAGCTAATGGTATTATGTCGACATACGAACCAAACAAGAAGATATCAGCTCTTCTCAAAAACGTGGATGCTCAGTTGCAAGAAAAGGTCATGTTGAATCTTAAATTTGGAGATTTGCTCCTTAGAGAAAGTGATAAGCCAATCCTTGACGCAGTAAAGTTCACTGATTACTGTAAGCAGTACATTCAATTTGCTAAAAAAATAGAAGCAAAAACACAAGACCAAGATTCGGATGCTTTTCCTCATGAAAAAACGGAAGAAGTTGGAGCTGATGAAACCAACACTGATGAAACTGTGCTTTATGCCTGTAAAGCGAAGCACTATAAATTCTCAAATGAAAAATGGACCGATCA
>Ga0209092_10001454_pt1 | contig 23035 bp, 14 predicted proteins | sample FraStrMetagenome_FD_187446 | JGI IMG/M metagenome (GOLD analysis project Ga0209092, IMG submission 187446) | Marine eukaryotic phytoplankton communities from Arctic Ocean - Fram Strait ARC3M Metagenome (SPAdes) (version 2) | ecosystem: Environmental > Aquatic > Marine > Oceanic | place: Fram... | reverse complement strand
ATTGCTTGACGATTTCTTTATTTTTCTATACATTTGAGAAACAAAAATGGATGGTGGAAAAGGCCTTTCAGTACAAATGTTGAGGAAAATACATTTTAGTGATGTCACAATCTCTGCATAGACCCTCAAATTTGATTGAAAATAAAATCCTCAAGCAATAAATGATCTGATTATATGAAGAAGGCACGTGTCATTTCAAATTCATGAACATAAGAACAGAGGTGATCTTGCTTTTTTTACAAAATTGATGTATTTCAAGATTTGATCTAGAGAGAAGATTTTTATTCAAGTTTTCCACCTAGAAAATTCTTTTTGTGTAAGGTCAGCAGTTTTATTTACATATTTTTAGGGTGAGACGTTGTGCACAAACTATTTTTTCTGGCATTTTATCGAAACATAGGTTTTACAACACTAAAGTTGCTAGGCAGATGAGGAAGTTTGTTTCTCATTTGAACGGTCGATGCTGAGAACAAATATTGACTCTAAACTAATCTACTACATGGTTTATTCTGATCTACCTTCAGAAAATACATACTTAAATGAATTTGAAGGTAAGCAGAGAGTTTAAAAATACTACCAAAAGCCTTTATACATATTATCCCTCCAATTCAAAAAATGCCAATAACTGATTTCGACTTTTTAACAGAGGCATGTAATAAATTAAAATATGTCATGACTTTTGCTGCACACTAGTGTTTTTTTGTATGATCGAATTAGAAACTAAGCATGCCTCTTCAAAACAAAAATATTTAGATACGCCTGATCAAAAGGAGTAAGATATCTATTGTTGTAAATATCAATATTATTGCTTAGTTTCCTCCTTCTCCTTTTCCTTTTCAACAAAGTCTTCAAACAACTTCACGCTATTATCCAATATTTCAACAGAGCAACTCTCAGGTAACGTTTCACCGTTATTCACAATTTGTGCAGGGCATCCACGAACAATGGAAAAGGGAGGAATTACCATTCCTTCAGGAATAACACTTCCAGCTTCAATGCGGCAACAATCTTTCACTAAAACGCGCTGACCAATCACGCAATCATCTTCAATGATGACGCTTGACCCAACACAAGAAGCTTCTATTACACAATTTGATCCGATCCTTGTATGTGACCCGATCACAAGCGGGAGGAAAGAAGAAGATCCTGCCTTTTTGTTTTTCGATGTTGTTGGATTGGTGGAGTTGGCCAGGATAGCGGAAGGTGAATATGGAGGACGAATGACAGTCCCAGTTCCAACATGACAATATCTACCGATTCGAACAGTCGAAAAGTCACCTCTTATATATGCATGTGGTAGCACTACGCTTTTCCCTTTCATTTCGACATTCCTTGATCCATAAATATGCGCTAATCTGGATACTAGTTTGGATGATTTAGAATTGCGAACGAGTTTTGACCGCGTGAGATGAAAAGCTTAATGCTGACACAGCATTTTTCAATTTATGAGCAAAAACTTACCATAGTTATGTGCGGCAGTTTTTATGTACCCTGGATCCTTTCTAGATGGTGTTGCTTGATCTGCCATTTCGGGATTAAGAGAGACCCAACAATACAATAATAAGAAGACTAATCTGAAATCCATGCTACAATCCTCTTTTAAGAACGTTTGACGTCATCAAAATTGTTGGATGTCTTCTAAGGCACCGTCCTATTTATGGTAGGAAGTAAATTACATATGTAGCCATTAGTAGTGGGTGTAGATAATATACCAAAACCTATGCAATTGAACATCACTATATATTTATTATAATATCACCAGTGGTTTTAATAGAACTTGTTTGTAAAAGTGATTAATACAATTGTTTTTTAACATTACCCCCTTCAAGCATTCGTCGCATGCTAAGAATGCTGAAATCTGAGTATATCGAGAAGTTTGGCGATGTCGGGGCTGGTTTCTAGTTAGATGAATCGTCGCTGTTGTCGCATAAGACGATAATTTCTTTTTGTGGCGAGGTGGGATTTGAGTTGTCATAGGTTGTGGGGGACACAGTCGGTGAAGAAGGGAAGCTTGGTGGTGTTGTTGATGCTGAATTGATTTGGTTTGTTGTCTTGATTCGTTTTATAGATTTCTTGTCATTGATTGTATCCGTTTGTACTAGGTTCAGCGATGAATTGATTCTATTTATCATCTGGTTGATTGGCATCATGTATTGTTTCTGTCTCCATGGCGCTTTGATGAGCTAGGTACACGAAAATAAGGCAGACTTTTTATCTTTTTTCTAAAAGTTTGTTTTTGCTTATGAATTTTGCTTTACCGAAGTACTTAAAGTCCCCATTGCATATATTGTAGTCAGTCTAATTTGAACAATTAATGAGCTCATTTTTGAAACATAATATTTTGACAGAGTCAAGACGTGAGATGGACTTTATGTTACGAACAAAAAAGCAGAGAACTTTCATAATTAAATCAAATTGTCTACTTTCAAGCAGTATGATCAGTTAGGTTGCTTATAAGTTTAAAACAAAGACAATTTTACATTTTATATAGGCATGTCAAATACAGATGCTCATATTTTTGTTACTTAATTTGGGCCTTTGATTCTTGAGTTACACATTACTCTGTGCTGCGTCGACAAAAACAAACAAATTGAAATAAAAAAATTGAAAAAACTGATGACACGTTGAAAGAAAGAGATCAACGACAAGAATTTAGCGTTATTCTCATCCAGTAGTTTCGACTAAACAAACTACTACTTGTAAATTTAGCAATACAAATGGCAATAGACGCAATTGAAAGCAGGGAATTATAATCCAGATAAGTCAACTTTTTCTCTTTTTAGTCCATCAAAAAGTGATAAATATTCAGATAAAAATATGTCATATTAAATTATCCTCCAAATGTTTGCAAAATGATACTACCTTTGATCTGATCTAATCAAATACACTCTCAGGTACAAAGTTTTGGTCTTCGACATGTTCCATCCCTTCTTTGCTATAAAGAAAATAGCAAATAGGCCTTCCATACTTTGACTCATTTGGCATTCCTCTATGAATAACTCTGTAATCATAGAGTAAACAATCACCCCTGGAAATAGTGCCATCGTGACCTCCTGGAAGTGCATGCATACCTTTCTTTTGCAGTAGATTATTATATTTATGGGATCCAGCCCAAAATTCAGTGTACCCTGTAGTCTGATTTAAATCAATCAGTGGAATGAACACACATAATGCGTGTGTAGGCTGTACTTCATCTGATTCAAAGCTTGCACTAGCCCCAACGTGTACACCATCTGAATGATAATATTGCATTTTTGTGCCAGGTAGAGATAACACACAACCGCATTTTACTAATGAGAAGCCATCACCCAAAATTTTAGAAACCAAATCCTTCCACTTTCCGTTTTCTTCAAATTTTTTCCATGTATCATCTGCATCCAAATCTAATCGAAAATCAAATCGATTATCATCTCGTTGCATAATTTCTTTGTAATACTTTCCAGATTTTGCTTGCATTGCTGTATACATTTTTTGAAAAGTTTCCACAACAAGGTCGTACATAGCACCGGTTTCTTGAAGAGCGTTTCTCATCACCATGATTCCATAATCCTCAAATGTAGATACAGATTCATCCTCTGGTAATTTTAAATCCATTAAAGGTATGGGACTATTTGGTAGTATTAGCATAAGTTCTACATTGCCCACTATTGATTCTTTCTTAGTTAAAGTCGATATGATTTCATTGCACAGGTTTTCAGCAACTTTTTCTTCTGCTTCTGAATGTATGGTAAGTTTACCAGATATTTCAAGAAATTTCAGTGGTTGGGAAAGTTGTGGATGTGTTAGTGATGGTTCTCTATGGTGAGTCCATTCTAATCCAAAAGAAAACTGTCCTTTGATTTCCTCACAAGTTTCTTTCAAAGTGCTCGGAGATATTGAGGGTTGGATTGGCAGGACGGCGAAAAAAACTCCATACGAGAAAGCTGATTCCTCTGTCATCGTGTTGTTCTATAAAAAATGATGGTTCTTATTCCATCATTTCATCATCACGCTAATTTATCATATGTGTTGCACGGCGTATGTTGAATCGTATGGTCAGGCGCAACAATTCTTGACAATGTTTTATTGGGCTTTTTTCATCTGGAGTACTAATTATGTCTTTTTCAAGAGAAACCAATGCGTTTCATCATTTTTTAGCATGAATGCAAACTCAAAATATAGATGAAAACGAACAAATGAATACGATGGTTTGTGCAAGGTATATTGCAAGCGAAAAGATCGACTTTTACGTTCATTTTAAGACCAAAATACACGTGATTGAGATAAACCTTATATCGCATGTATCCATGAATTTTCATTGCACAACAAGGTATAGTCAAGTTGAAAAATAATGAACCATCAAATCTGAATCTCCTATTTCCTTTTTGTGGCGGCTCCATGAATTAAGCATTAATCAAAGATCATCGATTTAAAAAAGAATGCTGTAAATAGAAACTGGTGAACATAAGAACAAAAATATGCTCTAAACAAACAAGATAAATCTCTGTTTTGTTGAGCATTGAGATCATATCCTATATGAATGCAACAAACTTATCTTGATTCATCCGGAAAGATGCCTCAAAGCGAATGAAATTTGCTCATAAATGCCATGTTGAACCAAGAAATCTTATTCACGTCGTAAAGTGTACGAAAAATACTTCATATAAGTCTACATTTTTACACATAGAAGGATCCTAACGGTCGAAATGAGCCTTCATTGACATCATAATTGACGCACGAACTTAGCGCCTGATCTATCCATTGTTAGGTTTTCTCCTCTTCCTCCAACAGCAGTCAGCAACATATCCATCTATAAAAACAAATTGTCAACAAGATATTCATATTCCATTCCAAAAGGAACAAAATGTCAGACACTATAACAGAAATGACACCGGTTGAAGTTCTAAGCACTCCTCCCATAGTCATACCTCTAATCCTTACTCTACTTAGCTTTTTCATTACGACTGTCTTGGCATTGACAGAAAAGCTATCATCTACACCACCTCGTAATACTTCCACTTCCACTCGAACCACGCCATCACCACGCCATTACAACGCTGGATCTTCCTCACGTACGCGAGGAGCAAATGATGTAGCTGCCGGTGCCCCCCCAAACTCTTCAGCACAACATGACAGTCCAGAAAGTCTCGAAGAGGGATGGAATATGACTAGATCTCCAAGCGGAAAAGCTCTTCGGATGCCTCCTAGGAATAAAATAGGTTCTGCTTCACTGAACTATGGGTCTTTGCAAAGAAATCAAAATAATAATAATATGCGTGCTGTCCCTGGAGGACAAGGTGATGAAACTGGTGGAGGATCAAGTGGTGACAACACAAGAAAGTCGGTAAGTTTGTCTGTGACATTTTCCCACTGAATTTTGTACATTTTTTAAAACAAACTTTGAATAAATTACGAATTTTGATCTCCTTTATCATTTTCCTACATGATTAGTTCTACAATCTCCTTTTCCTTGCTCTTTTCACACGAATGACACTTCTTCCCTTGGAAGGATATTATCTTGGAATGGGAACAGATCCCAATAGTAGTGGGTGCATGCTTGCGAGAACTCTCCCCTTCCTTATTTTTGCTTCAGCATTTTCGCTACTTGTTCTATTTTATGCTCAACTCGCAGGGACAGCTAGTAGTGGAGGACCAAGAGGACTTTCCTTGATACTTTTACGTCCAGGATATTTTCGGAACGGAAATATTTTCTTCTACTTTGTTTATTTTATTTTACTTCTATTGACACTCATCTACCCAGGAAAATTGTCCCAAAATATTTTTCAATCTGTTCTTTGGGTTATTTTATCTGTATTATACTTCACACTTCTGGCTTTGCTAGTATACTTCGGACCAGTTCTAGTTGGACTGCTACGGCCAAGTTTGGAGAAACGTTCTGGTCTCGCTATCCGACTCATTGCAATGTCCATTTTATGTTGCCTAGTCTTTTTATCACGTGCCATTTCGTTTGGTCTGGCAGTAGGACATGAGGAGATTGAATTCACTCACAGCGTCTTTGGAATGCAACTCATTAATATCGATAGAGAGAATAAGCCTCATTTATTCGTACAGGACTGTTTGGGATACACAATCATAGAATTGGTTCCAAGTCTCTTGATATTGTTCATGATGCATCAAAAACGTCGATTACCTTCAACACAGCCAGTAGGAGATGATGTAGTCAGAGATGGGGGTAGATACATGCCTATCTCGCAACCTCATCAACAGGGACATGTTACAAATGGCGCAATCAGTGGTGGTAGAATCTGATTCCTTGTTCTAAGCTAGTGGTTATCCTACTATTTCATCCATTATTGATCTTGAAAAGAGATCGTTTTTTACTATACAAATAATGTTGTGCTGAAAAGTTTCAATCACACTTTAATTGTGTCCTGAAACTGTTATTCCCCTTGATTTAAGACTTACATGAAAAAGTAGAAAAAAAACCATATATATGACGATCAGAAGTTTACCAGATACTTCTTACGTAATAAAAATAATTTGATGTAGTGAATGTTTAAACTGTTAGCGCATAAAGACAAAATGTTCCCAATAAAATATGAAACAGAAACTAGCCAAATTTAAAGCCTTTTTTCTGTTCTTCTATCTGCTCTGCAAGTTGTTTCGCATACAACTTTTGCTTCCTTTTTTTTTCGGCTTGGGCAATTCCTTTTAAATCTATATTTTCTGGAGCACATTTTTTCCTCATAACATTTTTTTGATTTCTTTTACCAGATATAATATTGTAGGATATGGAATCTGAAAGTTGCTCATCATTTATTGTGTGCGCCAAATCCAATGAAGAGCTTCTGTTAGTATCGTTATTTTTAATACTTTCACTTTCAATTTTATTTTGCTTCAAAATGGTTGAATCATGTGTAATCTTTTCAGAATACTTCGTATCTTTTCGTCGAGAATTCTCTTCTATTTGTTCCCTCAGTTGTTGTGCGTAAATTTCTTTCTTTGATATTTGTTTATTAGGTGATGGAGATAGGTTTGATCCAAAAATACTAGAGATTTTCGAACTTTCTGCATTTGCTTTGTATTCATTATGTATCTTCGATGCAGCTTTAGGGTTATTTTCTGCCTGGTATGTAGAACTTTGAACTTGAACAGGGTCAAAGTCTCTCTTTGGATCCAGCGTTGCAACATCCTGATGCGATTCAACTTGATGCATAGGAATCGCAGAGATATTTTGTGCGTATTGTTCATCAATATTGAGATCTTTCTTCAAACGAATTAACTCTGCTTCAACAGCCTTGTCAAATTCGGCGTCTTTTCTTGGCAATCCAACGTGGTCGTTTGGGATCGTAATTCCAAAATTCTTAAGCCTTAGCTGGAATTTCGTATCAAATTCATCACTGACACCAGGAGCGGGTGCATGGATCTCTGTCTCTGAGAGGGAAGATAGATGCGATTGTCTACTAGCCATATTTAAAATTGGAGTTGAAAAATGTTTGATCAAAGTTGAGTTCCAAATTAAAAATGGTTTTGTCCTTAAATTCGAAATTCATTTTGTTGGAAAATCTAATTTAAAACGAAAATATAATAAAAAAAATCGGATTTATAGAAAAGTGTGCTTCGCGTTGTGCAAAGTGCTTTAGTTCTGCTGTCTGGCAATGCAGCAGTCATTGGAAAAAAAATTCCACCTGCTGACATCATGCGTGAAATTAAATTTGTGACCTCCGATGAAAACAACAATGATGAGAATTCCAGATTACGTTTGATAAGCTTATCAAATTAAGAACGTATGTAGGATATTGTATATTGTACAGAACGTTGTCATCATTGACATCACCTACGGCAGCTGCATCACCGAAATACTTAGAGAAGTCACTTCCGATCCACATATTCAAAAATATCCAATCAACCCATCAAATGGATCTCGATACAAATTAGCACAATTTGAAATTCTTTCTTTTTTTTTACCGATAATCATCACCAGCAGTCAAATCGATGCATATCTCAGGAATAACATCCAAAGGCTTTTTAGAGGTATTTTTCTTTTTAATACTAGCATCAAGATTAGCAAAAGTGCAGAAGGTTTCTGGTTTTTCCCCTATTGTATTATCTCCTGGAAGTGTTCACCCAAAATATCAAACTTTTTCACATACATTACGAACTAGACCTGTTTCTTCAAACCAAATTAAATCTCAAAGCAATCCATATGATGAAATCGACGATGAAAATGAGGATGAAGAAGATTTTAATGCAATAGATTTTCGTATATTTTTAACGCAAAGATCTTTCCAATCGTTCCTGTTTCTACTTGTTCAAACTCGTGATCCGCATACAATCAAATGGCTAGATACTTTTCTCCAGCCCTTCTTACTATCTTCTAATTCAAAATCTCATCTTTCGAATAAAGAATCGGGTAGTAATAAATCTGTTGAGGAAAAAGATACTGGGGAAGATGCCGCAACTGAGAATGCCTTTGGGAACATGGGATGGTCAACTTCCGTTGAAAACGATCGAAAACTTACTTCGGAACTTTTGCATTATCATGGCATATCAGCCTTTAATACAAGCGTGGTAAATTCTTGGGATGACGTATTTTTGAAGTTATTAGAAGAACCTGATACAACTTTATTTGTTCAGTCTAATAATCCTAGTGTACCTGAATTTGAAATAGATGTCGATCCAAGTAGGCTTTGTGCGCGGATATTATCTGTTCGAGATCAGATTGCCAAAGAATGGGCTTATGATCTTAAAGTCATATCCGACATGGGAGAGCCAATGTTTCAATCCTATTGGCACCATGTTAAAAAAGGAGATGGGATAGCTTTTGATAGAACTCCTCTCATGTTTTTGGAATTCAATCCGGATCCAGAATCCGATTATAAACCCTCACCTTTACGAAAAGGTAATTTTGATTTGTTAATGCGATTGACAACTCAAGAAAGTATTTGTCGAATTTTGAAAAGAGAAGGAGGAATAGCTATTGATGATGGGGATGAGGATAATATACAGAAAAAAATGGTGAATAGGAAATATTTGAAAGAATTTTACATCGAACGTTTGTATAAACATTTTAAAGGAAATATTGGAAAATATGGAAGGGCTGATGACTTTTTTGAGGAGTTAATGCTCACACCACCTCGTATGATACTTATCAATGAACATGTTGATGAAAACTACAATTCCGAAGATTGCATTGAAGAATGCGTAGCTCATTTTATGGATCCTCTTGGATTGGCTGAAATGGTTGTACGTGAAAGAGCAGAGGTTGCTTTGGAATGGAGTGAATTAATTAACGATGTTATTTCCAAGGGAACTGATCAATTAGAATTAAGAAAGCAAATGCTCAATCGGATGATGGGTATATGATCGAAATAATTTTCGATATGGTGCAAAAATCCTATCTATTTAAATTGGTTATTCTTCAACTTAATATGTATGACACAAAATTAGAAGAAAGAGAAAAGAAATCTCTTTCTAGTCTAGATGAAAATATCAGCATGATATGTATTACTCTAGAATAAATTCATGCACCTATTTTACATCGTATAAATCTTGATTTTGAGCGTTAAGAAAAGAAGAGACTATCAAGAAATTTTTTTAATTCTATTTTTCTCTCTCCGTAGATCATTGTTCAATATTTCAAAAAACTGCAAAACAAAGAAAACCTGGCAAACATTAAAAATATAGCAGGGCTACCTAACGAACTATCTAACATATCAAACTAAATCAACCCCTAAATGACGCAATAAGAGAGAAAACGGCACATCTTAAACTATCAACTTCCACTATAAAAAATCAACATCACTTTGGACTCCGATAATTTTCCAGAAATAGACTGCCATTTTTTGACGAAATCGATCAAGTGAATCGAACATAAGTCCTTCTCGACAAACCTTGTGCACATTTTCAAATCAACAGAGCTAAAGTATCGCTTTCTTGATGCATAACATACATCGTTAAGATCCTATATATAGAGTTAAGCAACTGCTCTATCCCAACTCTGTCCGCAACTACCCTCGCAATCCGTCATTTTTTGATTCAAGGAAAAAAATATCGCCAAAAGAAGTATCAACGTTTATTCAATAAATTCTTTAAATGCTCCAGCGGACCTGATCGCTCAAGAAATAGTTTCAATTTACCAATGATTGGTGCCTTAATGTACTGCGTAGCTCGTCCGTCTTCATAGATGATTAAGAGTGAATATTGATTTTTTTCATTGAATTTTGTCATCAATAGATATGAAAAGTAGAAAAAAACTATATATATAAAATATGAAACTTATCAAACAAGCATGCTTATGCAATTAAGATCCCCAAGCTACTGCTGTGAACCAAAATTGTGAAAGAAAAAAGAATCCAAGGCTTTTTTGTTACATACATGAGATGGAATACACTGATTCAGTATCGAACTAATTAATAACAACAAATCCTACCATATTTCCTGTAGGTAGCTAAACCGTACTAAAATTACTTACGTAGTCTATTCATACCTTGCTACATTTATCGTCAGTCATGTATCTCACAAATTCACAAAGGAAAGTTTCTCATTACAACATGCGTCTGTCATTGGCATCAATCTCCCTCATCTTCATCTCAAATGTAAGCGGTTTTCAGAACCCAAATGCATTTGTAGGGAAGACTTCATCCTTTGGCTCTCACATTCAAGATTACAGTGGCGAAAACTCCCTCACGGCTCTCAATTTCTTTTCCATGGGTAAAAAAGAAGAAGAACCAGTTGTTATCGTAGAACAAGAAGAGCAAGGGTTATTTGCTTGGACTGATTTTGGAAAAAGTATGGATTCATATGTCTCTGCAGGTGCATGGGTAGGACTCTTGGTATTTGCTGCATTTTTGGCACCTGGAGAATTCAATTCTGCATCGGATACCGCCATGATCGAGAACTTTATCGCTAATCCATCCGCACCTGATTTGAATCCTTTTTTTCTCATGATATTCAATCTACTAGGACTTCCTGCTGCAGCATATGCGTGTACATCTAATCCTCGAGCCTCTACTAAAGGTGGTTTACCTTCTACCGTGCCTATGTTAAGCAGTCTTGCATTTGGATATTTTGCCATGGGGACATATTTGTTCTTGCGAAAAACTCCTGAAACTGAAATTATGAATTCTTCGGAACAGCTCGGTTGGTTTACTCGAAATGTTTTAGAAAATAAAATTTTTAATGTTGCCATGCTGGGACTAGGTGCTGTTTCACTGGCTGTGGGTGCGAGTGCAGCTATGATAGACCCCGTGACAAACTGGAATGAGTTTTTGGGATTATTGACATCCTCCAAATTTGTTGCTGTATCTACTTCTGACTTGCTAGTGCTTACATTATTTTTGACAAAGGAGGTTGCTGATGATTATAGAGTCAGGTGCTCACCCGAAGATATAGGAAAGGCCAACCTAATAGGCGCCTCTACTGCATTGTTACCAATGATTGGTGCCTTAATGTATTGCGTCGCTCGTCCTTCTTTGGCGTATGAGGAAGAGTGAATATTGATGGATGATTTTTTTCTCTATAACAGAAATCAGTTACATATGTAATCATTCTTTATTTCTATTACAGTTCGACGAATTTAGCATTTTTAAAATAATTTATTAAATCACACAAATTCATCACAAGAAGATGTGTTCCAACCCAAAGATCTAAACATTGCAACATCCACCTTATATAATTCGCAAACTTGTCTTTTCATAGCCTTAGTGTAATCGGCACTTGTCATTTCTGATAAAACAGGCAATGGACGCATTCCATCCTTGTTTCCATCACGCATCTTTTTGTTTGGATCCATACCCAATTCCGAAATCACATCTTTGTAGCTTGTCTCATATTGAAACAATGCCACAGGAATCGGATACATCTGTGTAGCAAATGCTAATTCAATAGCTTGTGGAGTAAAATGAAGCTCTTCAAAATAACCGTATTCCATTATATAATCAATACAACATTGTATCGTGCTACGTGAGTTTTCAAGTGAATACTCTTCATCCTTTATACATTCCTCTTGTAACGCATCCGATGCATCACTTTCACTCCCCTGTGCTCCCATCGCCTGTCCTATGCTAGATATAAATCGATCCAATGGATCACGGATAAAGGAGAAAAGTATATGTTCATTTTCCTTCCATTTTTCAGGAAGAGATTTAAACTTTTTTGATGACTGAATATGCTTATAGGTAGGTATATAAGTATGGTGATGAAGGAGATCGAGTGGCCAATGATATACCATGTGCTCTCTTACTTGAAAAATTTCCTGCCTAGATTGAAAATGAATCGATGTCCCGCCTGCTTTATGTACGTGCAAATAAGACACTTTATGATGATTCAATTTAGCATTCCGTGTGTTTAGATGCTTGGTCGTCATTTCAAGTAGTACAATCCGTGGCATTTGAGGCCATAATGAATTATTGAATCGAAGATCTTCTAACTCTTCATATATTTCATAAAATTGGGATCCTCCACCATTCATACTCACGATTTTGTTTTGTTTTGGAGATTCATTACCCCTCAACTGTTGCTGTAGGTTATTGTTCTGGAATGTATCCGGAACAAAAAAGTAAGAAGGATAAAAATATTTGCATAATCCATTGAAACCGTCACAATTAAATATGCTTGGAGACGATCCGTCTGTTTTTGTTTTCGTTACAGAGACATTTGCAGATACTTGTTTCCTTGAAATCCAGAAACTTTGTCTCATTAATAACGCTATGACGAAGAAGACAACTATAAAATAAATAACTTGTATTGTATTCCAGCTCATCGCAGATTTTTTCTGTTTTGAGCTCCGTGCTCCATTTATTCTTAATCGAGACATTGATATATTGACCGAACTTCTTCAAGTTTAGGGAGGTTAACGAATGCAGAGAATGAAGTTCACTTGCCTCTGCTGCTCCCAAGTGTCATTTAAATTGTGTTCGCTTTTTCTTCGATATCAACGGCAGGAACGTAAAAAGCGATCATATTATTTAGGCGAGTAATCATGTGACAGAGAAATATTGCTAATAATTTAACCATACTACGTAATTTATATACTTTGATGTCGTTCCTAGACACAACAAGGTGCTCCGTGGCGCAGAGGAAGCGTGTTGGGCTCATAACCCAAAGGTCCTAGGATCGAAACCTAGTGGAGCAAAGTTTTTTGCATCGTCGGTGCATTATGATTTTCTCATTGCTTGCAAAAGCAAATGAAGTTAGGTGGTTCAATAATTTTTAGAATGTTGTTCGGATCCTTCCACGAGAGTACATGAAAGACAAACAAAGGTCGAAAATTTAGATTACAATTGATTTTTTTCGTATGCAAATGTTTTGTGAAACATAGCAACCCATTGGAAGAATCAACTAAAATAATTAATTAGATTACTTAAGATTACTCTTTATCTTATTCCAATCGGACTCTCCTAGCAGTTTGACCAATGAAGACTCAAACTTCAAAAACGTAGAGGACGACTCATCTGCACCAAACTCGGACTTCATGCATTGTACTGTTTCTTCGATAAGCTTGTCTTTCATGGCAAACATTTTCTCACAAACTTCGCAGATCCATGATAAGGACAGAGCTCCAAGGTGTAAAAATTTAGAGAGTATATCACCGATGTAGGTAAAGATTTTAGGACAATCATGAATGAAGCTATCTAAAAATTCAATTGTTTCACCAAGTCCAAATTCGATATCAGATGTTACAAGTTTCTTTCCTTTGTAAAGTATTTGTAACATCGATACCATGACTTCGATTTCATTACTCTTCATATCCACAATGCTATCAATACAAAGTTGTACAAATGTCTTTCCAGCATTTTCAGTTCCAGTCAGTTCATCAAAAGACAGAAAGAGTTCAGAAGTATTTTTAGAATCTTGTATGAATTCGTTCACAATATTTTTGGACCTTAATTTGAATTTATCTTCTGACAACGGTTCAAACATTGGTGCCTTCGCCGCTGGGGCTGGAGTAGGTGCTTTTGATCGTTTTGATGTATTTTTGGATGTTGCATTATAGCTTCTTTGAGGTTTCTCAGGTGCCCTGGATTTAGGTGCTGGGGTTGACTTGCGGAAAGATTGCTGTGTTCCGAAAGTACCACCTCTTCCGTGAGATACCTGAGTAAACCCAGATGAATCAACAACTGGTCTAGATTTTTCCCTCGGGGCAGATTCTCTACGATTTGAAGATCCACGTCCTCCGCGATTATCGTAATTTCTGTTGTAAGCGCTTTGCTTCTCTTTTTCCCTTTCTTCTCTTGCTGCTTCTTTGCGAATTTCATTAATAGTCTTAGCTTTGAGTTCCTCGCGTCTAACTTTCCATCTATTTTTCCTCAAATCAATCAAATCCTTATACATGAAACGAGAACGGAAACTCAAATTTTCCTCATCTTCACTTAAATGCTTCATCTTTTTAAAATAAAGTCGTAGGTCCTTCTCGTTCTTTGGAGTATCAAGATGCTTTCCAATAGTTGAAAACAAATTACAGAGAGCTTCATGGTCTTCATCATCCATTTCTTCACTCTCACTCTCGTCCTCTTTAACCTTAAGCAGAGAACGAATACAGAAATGCATAATATTCTCCCGGATCATGTTCTTTTTGTAAAGCTCTCCAATGAATTTGATATTTCCCAACATTTGTTTTTTAATATTCATCCTCCTAAAATCTAATTCTTCTTTTTTCTCTGCTCTCTCTCTCTCTGTTAACTTATCTTTTCCACTCTCGTACTCTTCTTTTTCCTTTTTCCATTCCATATAGATGTCCTGTTTGTTAAATTCATCCTCGCACTTATTCAATAAAGTGCGTTTAAAACTGTTTTGCTTTAATGCGTCACTCTGACATACTTCTTCAGTAGGGAATTGTTGACTCAATTGCTGATTGCAGTCCTTGGCATCTTCAACAGGGAAGTATACACAGTAATACTTATTTTCTGTTTCATCAATGGAAACTTTACAGAATACCCCATCCGTTATTGTACATTCAACTAAAGTTAGTGTTGTCTCACCACGTGGTGAGGGGTCACCTGTACCATTTAGAGCACAATTGTGACAATCTTCAACTGAGTCGAAGGGACCAACAACTTCATTATCATCTACAGCAACATCATTCGTCCATCTCCATGTATCGCCTCCATCGTACTTTTGCCACCTATCTAATTCCTTCCCTTTCATTTCGCTTGTATCAGGTTTTGGTTCATTACTTCTGATGATCTTGATAATTTTTTCGGGGCTTACATTATCAGCCAATCTACAACAAAGGTCTGCGTACATGTCACCAAAAGCTGGCTCATAAATAGCTTTTTCATACACTTTATGAATCATCATGGTGAGCATTTCAGAAGATAAAATAGGAATTTCACACATTTGGTTCGACAATTTCGCGAATTTTTCCTTGGTCATTTTATTTAGAATACCTTTAGCCTTCTTCTCGATGGCAACCATCACAGAATTATTCTTTTGTGGTTTCCATCGATTCTCTGATTTGACAAGAGGGGCAACAGGACCAGTGTATTCGCTTTCATGATAACGATTATTTCCACGACCGCCACGTTTATCCCGGCCTCCCCGTTGAGGTCTTTGAGGAGGTGGGGCTTCGCCACGAGACCAATTATTCTTTTGTCCTCCTTGACGCGACTGGTGACCGCCATTTCGCGTTGATCCACCAGGATTAGAGGGTGTATTTCCTCTAGCCCAAGAAGGTCTATTTTGTCCTCCTCCTTGACCTCTATGATTTGATCCAGGCTGTCTGTAATTAGTTGTTATAGTCATATCTGGTAAATCGCTGGCACGTTCGCAACAAGCAGGAAGATCACGAAATCTGGTGCGAACAAAAATTCAACATTAGGCAATGTATCAATATAATCATGTGAATTATAAAAAATCAATCCTCTCACCTAAGGATTTCTAGTTTCGTGTAAGTTCTCTTGACACCATTGGTTGCCATAGATGGTCCTGTATCACCACTTGATGTCTGCATTGATACGCCGGCTCTTCCACCTCCTGGTCTCAAAGGACCACCAGGTCTCAATCCGGCACTTCCACCTCCTGGACGGAAACCTCCTGGACGAAGACCTACTCTACTGACAGGAGGGACGGGCGATTTATTACGTTCTCGATCTAATTCCTGCCTCAGGCGTTCTTTCTCCGCCCGCTCCTTTTCTTGTTTTTCCTTCTCCAATTTTTCTTTTTCAAGACGTTCCTTTTCCATTCTCTCTTTCTTCAATCGCTCTTTTTCTAGTCTTTCATTTTCCAACCGTTCCTTCTCCAAACGTACTTTTTCTAAACGCTCCTTCTCAAGCATCTCTTTTTCGAAACGTTCTTTCTCCAAGCGCTCCTTTTCCAACCGTTCTCTTTCAGCGCGAGCACTAAGATTCTCCTTGATGTTCCGTTCGGCAATGGCCCTCATTTTAGCTCCAGCATCTTCTTCTTTCGGCGCGGAAGTTGGTGTGGAAGCGGGGGCACTGGGATCAGTGGTGTTGGCATTGTTGGAGGATAGAGCATCAGTTGAGGTTGTTGTGGAAGGTGAGGCCGATGATACGCCAGTAAGGTCAATTGGTTTTCCATCTTTATCCTAGATATATTTACATATGAAACAATATGTGGACACAATGATAAAAATTATGGTTGATGAATTTTACAGTTCTTTTCGTGAGAAATGAATTTTAATCAATTTCGGAATACAATTTTCATGACATTTAAAAATACAGAGTACTTACCGTTATGATAAGTTTTTTCTTTGGTTTGACAGGAGGAACAACATTTGGACCACCAACTCCAGCATTTACTGGCCTATTTCCACCTGCCATGTACGGATTAGGGTGATGATGGCCATATTGTGTGGATTGGGTAGGATATGCTGGACGCAGCACACTGCTTGCTGGGATATTCTTATTTATAGCAGCAGCCCCATTGCTGGAAATAGTACTATTAGTAGATCCATTTCCATTGTCCATAGTTTTGCCAGAAGAAGCATTGGAGTTACTGTTTTGCCTGTTCCCGGGAGGCACTTGTGCAGCTGGTGGTGCGTTACCATGTGATGCATAGTAGTTTGAACGATACACAGTCACTGGGGTATTAGATTTAGATGTATTAGCTGAATCATTTGGTGCATGTTGCTGATATTGTTGTTGTCGTTGCTGTTGTTGCATCATATATAAACGTTGCTGTTGCTGTTGCTGTTGTTGAATATAAAGCTGTTGTTGATGATAAGGATTCATGTGATGAAAGCTCTGTGCTCCATAATGCTGACGATACATCGCTGCTTGCTGCTGCTGCTGTTGTTGTTGATGATACGGATTCATAGGCATGTTCCCACGCGCTTGAGTGTGATGTCCGGTAGTAGTACTATTACTGCCATCAGGGGCGACATGTGCTTTCGGACTGTCTTCATTTTGGGTTGCTTGTTTTTGGCCCCCTCCTCCCCACTTTTGACCACTAGAAGAAGAAGAGTGGCTTGCAGCAGCTGCACTCAGAGAGGAGGGAACTACGCGTGGTGCAGATGATCCTTGATACCTTCCTTGGTAATTATTGGTATTTTGTTTATTGGAGTTATTTGATGCCATTCGGAATATTGTTACTTGCAATTGACTATTTGCTTAAGGGAAAGACCGTTTTCGTTTCTTTTTATGTATTTCTTGATTAGGATCGATTAGAGCACCTTTTTATTTCACAGTGCATTTCAAGAATCGAGCCGTCAAAAGATATAAGACGATTTTTTTAGTTTTTTGAAAGCGATTCATATGCTCTTTGCCAGGCGGAGAGAAACAAAGATTAATTTCGGTAGATTTGCACCACTAGAGAAAAGCCAGATATAGTTCAACAACTTTCTCCTTACTTAGAAAATGCGTCAAATATACTGATAATAAATAAATCATCGTAGGATACAAGTCGATCCAAAAAAGCATCCATTTGGAACCATCACAGAGATATAAAATTCATAAAAAAAGTGCAACATCAGCAGAAAAGTTTACTTTCGTCTGGTTGTAGAAGTTTGTTGTGAAGAAAAATTCAGTTTTCCAATCACAAAAAAAAAACAAGCATTGACAGCACCAATGATAAAGCGAAATTAATCAAAGCAGCACTGTGAATTTCAATTCTTTTGGAACTTTAGTTGATTAGATGAGGATATTTTTTCGCCTTGGATTTTAGTGCCTCGTCAAAAGATCCCTTTTTTTGGATGCCATTTGACACGCCGTAACGCCTGTTCTGGGGATAACGGTTTTGAAACAAAGAATGCTGTAACAAAAAACTCCAGAATCACCACAGCAAGTACTGACACATACATGGGATTTGTTGTAATCCGCTTCTGCTGAGATTACTCCTTACTAAGTAACCAATTGAATTTCCCCATTTAATGAAGGAATAATAATAGCGAAAACACATATTAAGATCTACTGGGAATAGCTTTCCGAAATCTCCTGATGCATGACAGCAGTTGTCTACGGAGCTTATTTCTGGGATAACGAAATATGCTCATCTCTCATAGATTTTCTATGTGCGGGATTTTTGTATCTATTATGAATTGAATTGTTATGTTTATAATAAAAATGATTTTATTGAAGCATTTTTTGTTTTTATTATTTTTGTTGTATTTTTGACAAACCTGCCCTATGAGTCTCTTAAGTAAAAGCCAACTGGTCCCTATATTGCTCCGTGCTCATGTGAAATAAATGAATCGACAGCAGATCCTATGAAGTCACGTATGTAAGATTGGATGGTGATGAGGGAATGATGTTGGTGAGTGTGGTTTCAGGAGGAATGTGAAGGGTATCCATCCTCGTTGTTTGTTACATTATTATCACTTCACTAACCAGAGCAGCAGTAACCAAATCAATCACCAAAATATTCAAGAGTTTGGAAATAGTTTCTTCTATGACAACCTCAACTTCCCTTCTCATAGGCAAAATATGCCGCCACACTGGTAGCAAAACCACAAAGCTCCAAAGTAATAAGATCTTAGCACGAACATTTTTTGCACCGTCTACATCTATCACTCCACTAAATAATAATGAATCAAAAAGACAGTCATCTCCATTTATATTTTCATCGTTGCATGGCACAAATCATTTTTCACTGAGAAAAATGTCAACAAGTCAGCATGCAGTAGTCAATCATAAATCAGCCTATGAAGAATCCATGACAGGACGCCACGGAAAACAATTAGCATTAGCGTATAAAGAAGGAGCAGATAAAGATAAAGAAGATATTGATTATTTCAAATTAATGGAGGAAGCTGAAGATAATTTAATGAATAATGCCGCCATTCACGAAGAGGAATCAGAGATATCAATGGAAGAAGAAGTAAATAACGACAATGAAGAGGATATCGTTGAAGAAGGTGACTATAATGACTACTTTGATGACGAAGACGATGAGAATGAAAAGGAGCAATACAATAATGATGGGAGCATTTCGTCTCGCTCTGAATCAGAATTGATTGCGCTTCGATCAGGTGCGCCAGCAGGAGGTAGCTTCGCAATTATTCAATTAGAAGGATTTCAACATAAAGTCGCTGTGGATGATGTTATTATTACAAATAAATTAAAACCTGTAAGTTTATGGAAGGTTGGGCGCACATTTACTATAAAAAGTAATGGCGAAATCAAAACCATCGGAGAGGAAAATATTGAAGACGGTGATGAGGATGTTGACGACGATGGTCATCCATCTACGGGAGTAGGTGATGTCTTGATGGTAGCAAATTCTGATAAAACTTATGTGGGATTGCCAGCTGTAAAAGGGGCCGAAGTAGATGTTATGGTGGAAGAAATTACTCGAGATAAGACTATTATCATATTTAAGAAAAGGAGGAGGAAAAACTCGAAAAGAAAGAATGGATTTCGCAGAGAAGTTACATTTCTGAGGGTTTTGGATATTCGCATGCCAAAGGATAATGAAGAGTAATTTTTTCCTGGAGTGCATTTCATATTCAACTTTTTTAAGGGATTCTGAGATGGTTTCAACAATACTTCATGCAATAATAGTAATGCTTATAGTCTCAAGCTATTAATCTAACTTTGCTTGCCTCTAATGGATGAGATTTACTTAGTTTGTACGTAGATTCATGTGTCTCGGTCTTGGGGGGGGAGGAGGTGGTGGAGTTGCTGGAATTGGAAAACCATTTGGGATTACTCGTGTTCCCGGAGATATTAATCCTGGTACACCATTTGAATATTGTTCCATACGATAAGGTGATGCAGGTATACCTTCGACGTCATTCCCATAATATTGATGGTATTCCATATTTTCATACTCTTCATCGTATTCATCATTCTCTTCTTCATCTCCCTCTTCATAAGATCCATCGTCATCTTCATCTATATCTTCATCGCTGGATTCATAATCCGCTTCTTCCATCTCCAATCCATCAGGAATCATCAAACTCCTTTTATCTCTACCTTTCGTCTTTGGACGACCACTATTTTTCGCAGGCGATTCAACTTCGTTATTGTGAGAAGACGTTGCTGAATAATGTTGTTCCCCGCTCCTCAATGATGGAACTCTAGCAAATTCAATTTCACCATCCTTGAGTTGGTCATCTTGCGGTGGCGATTCATACCGAGACAACGATGATTCCGACTGCTTATCAACGCCATAAACAATTTGAAGTGCAAAAAAAGTAGATGCAATTTTGACAAACATATTGATTATAAATATGACCAGTGAGAACTTTAATGACGGATAATCTCCGTCAAAAATCTACGATCAATGTGTACAATATAAAACAAGAACATGATTAGTTTTGGATCTTTCCAACAACACTGAAGAAAGAATATCGCCAAAGCAAAGACTTACCTCCTCTCCCCATATTGAACAAAATAAAATATCGATAATAACAGACATAGAAGTAATGACTGCATACGAGGATATCAATTTCTGTAAATATATTAATTCTTCCACACCACCTGATGCAACGGCATCTAAATGAGACTGCCTTGACCGGTTCTTCGTTTTTCGTTTCTTCTTTCTCCTTTCCTTCGCGAGCATTTCATTTTGATAGTGACCACAATAACATGCCCATAAGCCAATAATTATGTTGTAACTTGGAAATGCCCTGACATGTGATATATCGATAATTACAGAACAAAACACTATAATCCAGGATAGGTTTCGTAACTTATTTAATGGTCTAAGATTGAACGGTATCGTAGAGGATGGCTTTGTAGATGTCATTTTCACAGCATATTTCAAATTGGAAAGGGATGATAAATGAGATGGCGAATTGTTTAGTGATCTTTATGGAATATTTTGAAATTTAAATTTTTGTTGAGAAGAATTCTTTTTAAATTAATTTTGTTTTATGATTAATGCAACAGCAGGATAATTTTTACTTCTGTCCATTCGTTAAATGGAGGATGATATTAAGTGTAGAGAGAGTTTAAAAAGATTTTGTAAACCATTATTATTACTATAATTGATTCTATGCACACAACAAACTATGGATTGTCCTAAGAGAAAATTTGAACATAAATATGTTTCATGCATATCACTCTTTGTTTTTTGCAACGAGAAGGAGTAAGAGATCTTTCAAATCGCCGCCGATTTCATCCTCAATACGGTCTTCAATTGTTTTCTCAAACATTTCTTCGTGCTCGGCCATAACTTCTCTAAAGAAATCAGGCATAACTGAAAGTCGAATAATGAGATTTAATAGTCCAGCCTCATCCGCACCAAAGCCTTTGGTGTAACTCTTTATTTCTTTCGCCATTGTTTGAGCTGTTTTATGCTCCAACTTAATTCCTACAAGAAATAGTAAAGCGTCCTCAGTATCACCTCCAGTTTCTTTTTCAATTGCTTTTGTGATGCTGTACCCGTATTTGTCTACATATGCCATATTCATAGCCTGCAAATGTTCCATAGGAGAGTCTACCAAAAGCTTGAAGAAAACGCTGTCATCTGTGCCCCAAGACCTGAAATAAGAAATCAGACGCAATACGACCAATATGGCTTAGTGAAACGTTTCATTGTCGTTATTTTAAATTAACTTGAAACTGAAATTTGAACTTACCCTTGTCCAGCTTCATAAAATGCATCAGCATCTTCCATAACCTTGTCTTCTGTGTGAACATCTGCATCAAAATTGTCCTCTATACCCTGTGCACACATCACAATAAGTTTTTCAAAATCGTCACTTAGATTGTCAGAGAGAGAAGTGACCAAATCTTCTTCGTACATTTCATAGTATGCTCGTTTTAAAAGTGTAATATCAGGATTAGAACGTGCAACAAGCAAAGGGATTAAGTGTTTCTCACGAGCTCCCCAACCCTTTAACGCATTGTAAACCATTCTGGCCTCGCATTGAACTGGGTCAAGTGACAACAGCTTCATAGCTCTTCCATAGACACCGTCGGTTTCGTCATCGATTTGATCATACAAGGATTTTTCAAACATTTCGGGATATTGCTTTGAGATGATGTAGCGTTCTTCAGCAGTTTTCGGTCCTAGAACTTCCGTGAGGGTATTTTCATCAGTACCCCAACCCTCCATTGCAGCATTGAGCTCTTCACATGCCTCTTCTAACCCGCCAATTTCGGGTTCTTCTCCATTTTCTACATCCCATACGATATCGGGGTACCATGTCCAATGACTCGTCATTTTTGGATCTTTAGAATGTTTAATTTTGTTTCTCAGATATCAGCAGACGCTCTCAAAATGTACACGAAAATGTATTTTGTGAAAGCAAGATTCATTCCACAGATCTCTATTCAATATATATTGTGACACACATACGCAAGAATCTTTCCATGAAGCTTTGAGTCGTGAAGGAGCAAATTAGAAACCAAACAACCTAAGCACAATGAAAGAAAAACTGATACTACACCATGCATATGGTAGTAAAAACGTAATGTAATTTTCTATCTACGTTAGTTAGTTAGTTAGTTAGTTAGTTCTGATATGTTTTTAGTGTATGCCACGGCATTAGACTGGGCTAGGGCCCGCGGTTTCACTGACAAATTTTCATCTGATATGCGACGGTCGTTCAAGGTACTTTACTGGGCATCGAGCAACAGCATATCAACGTCGACAGACCGGACAGTAAGCTTGGAATTTTAGATTCATACTGGCTCGGCATGATTCCAGCAAGAGTGGATAATGTGATGAAGACTGCAATTAGTGTAAC